>Ga0315338_1000222_pt1 | contig 197308 bp, 170 predicted proteins | sample ASW8metaG_FD_204518 | JGI IMG/M metagenome (GOLD analysis project Ga0315338, IMG submission 204518) | Ammonia-oxidizing marine archaeal communities from Monterey Bay, California, United States - ASW #8 | ecosystem: Environmental > Aquatic > Marine > Coastal | place: USA: California | collected...
TTCAAGCTGCCTTTGTTCGGAGGCAGAAACCGTAAACGATATTCCTGTGCGCATAAAAACCAATCGCACAAAGACGCATCATTGGGAATCCCCAAACAGACTCTTTTGTCTCGGCCAATCCACTAGGGTGTGGCGACATTCATCGCCTTCTCAAGTTGGTCCAACGCCGACACCAGCCGCTTGCGCGTGCAGCCTATGTTGAGGCGGGCGAACCCGCTCCCCTCTTCGCCAAACGCCGGGCCACGGGTGACCGCCCATTTCGCCTTGTTGCGGAGAAATGCAGTCAGATCGTCGGGGGAAAGCGCGAGCTCACGGAAATCGAGCCAGAGCAGGAAAGTGCCTTCCGGTTCGATCAGGTCGACCTGCGGAAGCGTCGCGAGCCGTTCGCGAACCAGGGTCAGATTGCCGTCGATATAGGCCAAGACCGCATCGAGCCACGGCGCCGCGTCGCGATAGGCTGCTTCCATGGCAGCACTGGCAAAGGCATTGTTCTTGTTGACCGTCAGGCGGCTGTTTTCGGCCTGGAAGGCTTTCCGCTTCGTGTCATCGGCAATCACCGTGAAAGACGAACAGCACGCCGCGATGTTGAAGCATTTGGCAGGTGAGATGCAGGTGATGCAATTGAGCGCATCCGCATCGCTAAGCGCGGCAAAAGGGGTGTATGAATGGCCAGGAAATGTTATGTCCCCGTGGATCTCGTCCGAGACTACCAACACCTCGTGGCGGCGGCAGATGGCCGCCAGCCTTTCCAACTCGTTACGTCGCCAGACCCGCCCAACCGGGTTGTGAGGATTGCATAAAAAGAGCATCCGGGTATGCGGGTCTGCGGCCAGTTTCTCTAACCCGTCGAAATCCATCGTGTATTGCCCATCCTTCAGAATGAGCGGGTTCGCGATCATCCGGCGGTGGTTTTCCGCAATGACGTCATAGAAATCGAAGAAGACAGGCGGCTGAACGATGATCCCGTCACCGTCATCGATGAACAGGGATGCCGCAATCGCAAGGCTGTTCAGGATGTTGGGCGCGCGCAGGATATGCATGGGGTCGATGCTCCAGCCATGGTGGGTTTTGAACCAGCCGATGAGCGCAGGCATCAGGCCTTCACGAACAGTTTCGTAGCCGAAAATCCCGTGCTGCAGTCGTTTCTGCAGGTCGTCCAGAACCGGTGGTGGTGCCCTGAAGTCCATGTCTGCCACACCGGCCGGGAACAGGTCTGCCCCATCCGCCCCGAGGACAATCGTGTGCGGCTTCAGCGCTGGAACTTCGCGTCGATCGATCTCTTCATCGAAATTGAATGCGCCCGCGATCATGTTGTCTCCTTGTTTTCTTCAGCAAGGAACCAGCCAAAGAACCACGTGGCCAGCCCGGCCGCGAGGAGTTGCACCCCAACAAATGCCGCGATATTGGCAGGGTTGATACCAGCGAAGGTGTTGGAAAAGCCCCGCGCGATGGTCACCGCTGGATTGGCAAACGAAGTCGACGAGGTGAACCAGTAGGCGGCAGTTATGTAAAGTCCCACCGCCATCGGGACGAAATCAGGCCGCGCCTTCAGGCAGGTCAGGATGGTGCCGACAAGGCCGAACGTCGCCACGAATTCGCCCACCCACTGGCCGAGCCCGGTTCGTATGGTGCTGGACGGGTCAATGAGCTGGTTGTCGAACATGACATGGGCGGCAAAGACACCCACGATACCGCCGAAGATCTGTGCCAGAACGAAAAGCCCTGCCGCGACCGGTTTGATTTCCTTGCGCAGAAGAAAACTCAGCGTCACTGCGGGGTTGAAATGCGCTCCGGAAACAGGACCGAAAACCGTGATCAACACGACCAGGATAGCGCCCGTGGGAATAGTATTGCCCAGCAAGGCGATTGCAACGTTTCCGCCAGCCAACCGTTCGGCCATGATGCCCGAGCCGACGACTGTTGCCAGAAGGGAAAACGTGCCGAGCCACTCAGCCGTCAGTTTGCGTACCATTGCAGGTTCCTATCCGGTTTCGTGGCTTAACAGGGCGCAGAACCGCGCTGGTTCGATCTCGTCGACGCCCTTCAGTGCGACGCCGACACCGCCGAAAGTGTTGTTTCGCAAAGCCATGTCGTCCCCCGCATCTTTATCGCGATGGCAATCAGGTCGAGTGTTTCTTCAATCGCATCAAGAATTGCAACTATGAAACGCTCTAGTCAACTTGCAGCGATTTGATGTGTTCGATCAGAGCATCGATAAGGAATTTGACCGTCGCCTCCGCGCCATCGCCTTGATGGAGCATGGAGAAGCTGGTGCCCCAAACCGGCATAATCCTGCTGCCATGGGCCCGGATTGCCGCGCGTCCATCAATAACATCGTAGACAAATTCCTGTGGGAACACGCCGCTGTGGCGCTGCTTCAACGTCGCAAGCGGCGGCACGGCATCCTTGAGCGCGGCCGCGACCGGCCCGCCACCCATACCGGTGACCCCATGACATGGCGCGCAACTCGACAGAAATAGCCCGGCTTTGTCAAAATCATCGGTGCTTGCCTGGGCGCTCCCCATCGGCAGGGCAATGCCAAGCAGCACGCCGGCGATCGCTGAATATGACAGAAACGAATTGGGCATCGCACGGTCTCCGGGTTTCTCGGCTATCCGCAATGATTGGCCGGTTCGGTGGTCGGCGTTGTTGATGCAGGTCAAACGCGTGTACCGCAATCGATGCATGTTCAAGAATTACCGAAATAGCATTCCTCAGAGCATCGACGGCAGAACCCGGTCTGGTGGCGTGTGGCCATCGACGAAGGTCTTGATGTTGATGATCACTTTTTCACCCATATCTATGCGGCCTTCGATGGTGGCAGATCCCATATGCGGCAGCAGGACAACCCGGTCGTTTTTCATCAGTTTGGGGCTGACCGCGGGTTCATGCTCGAAAACGTCGAGGCCGGCGCCGGCCAGTTCGCCCGCTTCGAGCATGCGCGCCAACGCATTTTCGTCGATCACTTCACCGCGTGCGGTATTGACGATATAGGCTTCCGGGCGCACCAGCTTGAGCCGGCGCGCAGACAGCAGATGATAAGTGCCTGGTGTATGCGGGCAATTGACCGACACGATATCCATGCGCGCCAGCATTTGGTCCAGGCTCTCCCAATAGGTCGCCTCCAGGTCGTTTTCCACCCTCTCCGGCAAGCGCCGGCGGTTGTGATAGTGGATTTGAAGACCAAATGCCTTGGCGCGCCGCGCCACCGCCTGCCCGATGCGCCCCATACCGATAATGCCGAGCCGCTTGCCATAGATCCGATGACCCAGCATCCAGGTCGGTGACCAGCCTTTCCAGAGGTCTGGATCCGCAACCACCTTGGAACCTTCGATCAGCCGTCGTGGCACCGCGAGAATAAGCGCCATGGTCATATCGGCGGTGTCTTCGGTAAGAACGCCAGGTGTGTTGGCGACGGTTATTCCTCTGGTGCGCGCTGATTCAACATCGATGTTGTCGACGCCGGTGCCGAAATTGGCGATCAGCTTCAGATTTTTGCCGGCCTGGCCGATCACACTGGCATCTATTCTGTCGGTGACCGTCGGCACCAGAACATCTGCGGTTTTGACCGCCTCGACCAGATTTGCCTGGGTCATCGGCGTGTCGTTCTCATTGAGCCGGGTGTCGAACAATTCGCGCATGCGCGTTTCAATGATGTCCGGCAATTTCCGGGTTACGATGACCAGCGGTTTGTTCGTCATTCACGATCTCCGGAGCCGGTTGTTTAAAGCTCCTTAACTTTAACCCCCGACACTCTTTATGTGCATTATTGCACGGTGTAAGCTCTTGACACGTTCTCTAGCAAATGGCTCAGAGGAAAACAAAGGGACTTCACAGGCGACGGCAATTTTCTTGACACCGATCTTCATTGGGGTTCGGGTAGGACAGTATGCGTAACAGGTGTTTGAGTGGATGAAGACGGGCCGAGTGAAACTTGTTCTCATTGCCTGTGCGGGCCTCACGATTGTTGCGGGGTTGGTGTCTGGAGCCCTGCTGCTGCCCCGCCAAAGCGCCACTGCAGGTGATACCACCAGCACATCAAATCCGGCAAATGACCGTCCGACCGGCCCAAGTGGGTTACCGGTGCCGCGATATGTCAGCCTGAAAACCGACCGGGTCAATGTACGCCGCGGTCCAAGCACTGCGCACCGGGTGATCTGGGTGTATGCCAAACAGGGACTGCCGGTTGAGATCATCGCCGAATCCGAGCATTGGCGCCGTGTTCGCGACAGTGAAAGTGAAGAAGGCTGGGTCTATCACAGCCTGCTCTCGGGCCGCCGCACCGGTCTGGTTTCTCCCTGGCGCAAGGGTGAAAGCATAGCATTGCGGTCTGCCCCCGATCCTGCAGCGAAAACCGTTGCCCTGATCCAAACTGGCGTGGTCGGCCAGGTGGTGAGCTGCACCGGTAAATGGTGTGAGTTTTCGGTCGGCGGATATAGCGGCTGGCTGCAGCAGGAACTGCTGTGGGGGGTTTACCCTGACGAAAAGATCGATTAGCGCTCAACCCCTGCTGAGAACCGACATGCAGTTCGTCGAAATCTCCAGATGCGTTCTAAACCCGCGCCCGGCTGGTCAACCGCACAATCACATCGATGCCCGAAACCGACGTGCCGTCAGGCGCCTCGGGCAGACCCACGACCCGTAGATCATTATCGGCAATGTCAATCAGCCTGCCTTCGTCTTCGAGATAAAAATGATAATGATTGCTGGTATTGGTATCGAAATAGGTTTTCGTCCCGTCGATTGCCACTTCCCGCAATAGTCCGGCGGTGGTGAATTGATTGAGCGTGTTGTAGACCGTGGCGAGCGACACCGGAAAGCGAATACCGACCGCTTCCTCATGGAGGTCTTCAGCGGTTACATGCCGGTCGCCGTTCTTGAACAGCAGATGCGCCAGAGCGACCCGTTGGCGCGTCGGCCGCAGCCCGGCGGTGCGCAACTTCTCGGAAACTTGGTGGTCGTTTATCTGCAACATCTTCCTAAACCTTCATCAACACCATGATAAAGACGCGCTTACAGCACTTCCTGCCCGGAATATACGGAATTTGCGAACCCTTCGCAAATAGAAAACCCCATAACCGGTGACAGCCATTTTGACGCATGGAGAGACTTTAAGCCGATGCTCCGGTATGGTAGGAAGCACTGACGCTTGAACCCATGACCGGTAAACCGGAGATCCCACCATTGTCACCTGACGCGGATATGGATGCGAAACGCACGCCCGATAACACATTTATGTTTGAACAGAAATCAAGTTACACGTTTGAAGAGCTGCTCTCTTGCGCCCGCGGTGAGATGTTTGGCCCTGGAAACGCCCAGTTGCCATTGCCGCCGATGCTAATGATGGACCGGATTTCCAGCATAACACGGGATGGCGGACCCCTTGGAAAAGGACAGATTGTCGGCGAACTCGACATAAAAGAAGACCTCTGGTTCTTCCCCTGTCACTTTCATGGCGATCCGGTCATGCCCGGGTGTTTGGGGCTTGATGCGCTCTGGCAGATGCTTGGATTTTTTCTGGCCTGGCTCGGTTCGCCGGGAAAGGGTCGCGCTTTGAGTGTGGGCGAGGTCAAATTTACCGGAATGGTTCTGCCGTCGGTGACCAAGGTCGAGTACTACGTCAATTTGAAACGCGTGATACAGCGCAAGCTTGTACTGGGTATTGCCGATGGTGAGTTGCTGGCCGATGGCAAGACCATATTCACCGCCAGCGACTTGCGTGTTGGTCTGTTCGGCGCAGAGGCGAATTAAACCGTTGATCGGTTTCAGGCATGGAAGGATGCGGTCCGCATGAGACGCGTTGTCGTCACAGGAATGGGCATTGTTTCCAGCATCGGGAACAACACCCAGGAGGTTCTTGCTTCGTTGCGCGAAGCCAAATCGGGCATATCGAAAGCGCAGGATTACTCTGACTTCGGCTTTCGCTGCCAGGTTCACGGCGCCCCGACGATTGATCTCGAAACAGCGGTCGACCGCCGTGTTCGTCGTTTTATGGGTGAAGGTGCGGCATGGAACTACATTGCCATGGAGCAAGCCATTCAGGACGCCGGGCTTGAGCAGAACGACGTGCAGAACCCGCGCACCGGCATCATAATGGGCTCCGGCGGGCCATCGACCCACACCATCGTCAAGTCCGCCGATATCACCCGGGAAAAAGGACCAAAGCGGGTCGGCCCGTTTGCCGTGCCGGCCTGCATGTCGAGCACCAATTCCGCCACACTGGCGGTGCCGTTCGGTATCAAGGGGGTCAATTATTCGATCTCCTCGGCCTGCGCCACATCGAATCACTGCATTGGCAATGCCGCGGAAACCATTCAGTTGGGCAAGCAGGACATTGTGTTTGCCGGCGGCGGCGAAGAGTTGGACTGGACGCTTTCCGTTCTGTTCGACGCCATGGGCGCGATGTCGAGCAAGTATAACGACACGCCGGCGACCGCCAGCCGTGCCTTCGACGCCAATCGTGACGGCTTTGTCATCGCCGGTGGCGCCGGCGTTCTGGTGCTTGAGGAGCTGGAGCATGCCAAGGCGCGTGGCGCCAAGATTTATGGTGAGTTCGCCGGATATGGCGCAACATCGGACGGCTACGACATGGTGCAGCCTTCCGGTGAGGGCGCGGTGCGCTGTATGCGCCTGGCGCTCGACACGGTCGACTGCCCGATTGACTACATCAATCCCCACGCGACATCGACACCGGTCGGGGATCAGCGCGAAATACAGGCAATTCGCGAAGTGTTCGGTGCCAACATGCCGCCTCTGAGCGCGACCAAATCGCTGACCGGTCATTCACTCGGGGCGACCGGTGCGCAGGAGGCGATCTATTCATTGCTGATGATGAACAACGGGTTCATTTGTGAATCCGCACATATCGACGAAATCGATCCGGAATTTGCCGACGTCAACATCGCGCGCAGCCGCATGGACGATGTCGAAATCAACTGCGTGATGTCGAACAGTTTCGGCTTCGGCGGAACCAACGCCACACTCGTGTTCAAAAGATGCGACGCATAACGTGAAGGAGTTACGAGGGTGAGTAATAGGGGGTTAGGTGTAAGTCATGACGAACACCAGTGACGCTCAGTGTGCGCCCTTGATGAAGGGCAAGCGCGGCCTCGTAATGGGGGTTGCGAACGACCACTCGATCGCCTGGGGAATAGCGCGCACCTTGTCCGCTCATGGTGCGGAACTGGCTTTCACATATCAGGGCGAGGCGTTCGGGCGCCGGGTCAGGCCGCTTGCGGAATCCGTGGGCAGCGAACTGATCCTGTCCTGCGACGTTGAAGATCCGGCCACCGTTGACGCGACCTTCGACCAGTTAAGGGAAGCATGGGGCTCGCTCGACTTCGTGGTGCACGCCATTGCGTTCTCGGATAAAGACGAACTGAAAGGCCGTTACGCCGACACGACCCGGGATAATTTCGTCCGCACAATGTTGATTTCGTGCTTTTCCTTTACCGAGGTGGCGCAACGCGCGGCGCCGATGATGCCGAATGGCGGGTCGCTCCTGACCTTGACCTATACCGGCTCGACACGGGTCATTCCAAATTACAATGTCATGGGCGTCGCCAAGGCAGCGCTTGAATCGAGCGTGCGCTACCTGGCCGCCGACTTCGGCTGCAGCGGCGTTCGTGTCAACGCGGTATCCGCCGGGCCGATGCGGACTTTGGCGGGAGCCGGCATCACCGATGCGCGGGTCATGTTCAATTATCAAAGGCAGCATTCGCCGCTCGGCCGCAGTGTTGAACTGGACGAAGTCGGTAATGCCTCCCTTTACCTTCTGTCGGACCTGTCGTCTGGGGTTACCGGCGAAGTTCATTTCGTCGATTCGGGCTACAACATAATCTCCATGCCCAAACCCGCCGATCTGAAGGATCAGGCCGAAACGGCAGCAAAGAGCGAATTACCCGACGCGGCGCAATAATACGCAAGCTCTAGACCAAAACATGAAAAAGGGCGGCCCGAAAGCCGCCCTTTATGAGTTCTTGCAATAACGTTTCAATACGACGCGTTATGGCGCTGGCTCAACTGGCCTCTTTCTCACCATCGGCTTCGCTCAGGTCTTCGCCGGTCTCCTGGTCCACCTGCTTCATCGACAGGCGCACCTTGCCGCGTTGGTCGAAGCCCATCAGCTTGACCTTGACCGTGTCGCCTTCATTGACCACATCGGTGACCTTGTTGACCCGTTGCGGTGCCAGTTCCGATATATGAACCAGCCCGTCGCGGGCGCCGAAGAAGTTCACGAAAGCACCGAAGTCGACCACCTTGACCACCTTGCCGTCATAGATCACGCCGGCTTCGGGTTCATCGGTGATGCTCTTGATCCATTTCATTGCGGCATTGATCGAGGCGGCATCGCTTGATGCCACTTTGACTGTGCCGTCGTCCTGGATATCGACCTTGGCGCCGGTTTCCTCGACGATCTGGCGGATGATCTTGCCGCCGGTGCCGATCACTTCGCGAATCTTGTCGACCGGGATCTTGATGGTCTCGATGCGCGGTGCATATTCGCCCATCTCGTCACGGGCAACGCTCAGCGCCTTGGCCATTTCGTTGAGAATATGCAAACGGCCGTCCTTTGCCTGATGCAGGGCGGTGCGCATGATCTCTTCCGTGATGCCGGTGATCTTGATGTCCATCTGGAGTGAGGTGATGCCCTCTTCCGAACCGGCCACCTTGAAGTCCATGTCGCCAAGATGATCCTCGTCCCCGAGAATGTCCGACAGAACCGCGAAGCGTTCGTCTTCCTTGATCAGACCCATGGCGATGCCGGCCACCGGGCGGGTAATCGGCACGCCCGCGTCCATCATGGCGAGCGAGGCGCCACACACCGTTGCCATCGACGAAGAACCGTTCGATTCGGTGATCTCCGACACCACCCGAATGGTGTAGGGGAACTGATCCTTAGGCGGCAGGACCGGGCGCAATGCGCGCCAGGCAAGTTTGCCGTGACCCACTTCCCGTCGCCCTGTGAAGCCGACCCGGCCGGTCTCGCCCACCGAGAACGGCGGGAAGTTGTAGTGCAGCAGGAAGGTTTCCTTGTAGGTGCCTTCTAGGGCATCGACGAATTGTTCGTCCTCTCCGGTGCCAAGGGTGGTCACCACCAGCGCCTGGGTTTCACCACGGGTGAACAGGGCGGTACCATGGGCGCGCGGCAGTATCCCCACCTCGGACACGATCTGGCGAACATCGACCAGTGTGCGTCCATCGATACGCGAACCGGTATCGAGAATGTTGCCGCGCACGATCGACTTTTCGAGCTTTTTGAAGGAATCGCCGACAACCTGCGGGCTCGGTGCGTTTTCATCTTCATCGTCGCACAGCTCCGCCCGCGCCTTGTCACGCGCCTGGGAGACCGCTTCTTGACGCTCCTGCTTGTCGGTAATCTGATAAGCGGAACGCAGGTCGCCCTCAACCAGTGAGGTCACCTTTTGCAGCTCAGCCGATGTATCGACCTCAATCAGCTCCCGTGGTTCCCGTGCACCGTGTTCGGCCAGCTTGATGATCCCATCGATCACTGGCTGGAATCCCTGGTGGCCAAAGGTAACCGCACCGAGCATGTCGTCTTCCGACAATTCCTGGGCTTCCGATTCGACCATCAAGACCGCATCGCCGGTACCGGCAACCACCAGGTCGAGTTTCGAATCTTCCATCTGGTCGAGTGTCGGATTGAGCACATAGGCGCCTTCGATCAGGCCGACACGCGCGGCACCGATCGGGCCCAGGAACGGTATGCCTGACAGGGTCAATGCTGCGGAAACAGCCACCATGGCAACCATGTCCGGATCATTTTCCATGTCGTGGCTCAATACCGTAGCGATGACCTGCGTTTCGTTCTTGAAGGTTTTGGGAAACAACGGGCGGATCGGCCGGTCGATCAGCCGGCACACCAGGGTTTCTTTTTCGCTGGGCCGGCCTTCGCGTTTGAAAAAGCCGCCGGGAATCTTGCCGGCGGCATAGGTCTTTTCCTGATAATTCACGGTCAGCGGAAAGAAATCCAGACCGGGTTTCGGCGAGCGTTCCGCCACTGCTGTGGCAAGCACTGTGGTATCGCCATAGGTGGCGATTACGGCACCGTCCGCCTGTCGGGCAACCTTGCCGGTTTCGAGTATGAGGGGACGTCCGCCCCAGTCAATTTCCACACGATTTATATTAAACATATCTTCTTCCTAAACTGCCCAACGCCGCGCATCGGTCGACGATTTCGACTCTCAATCGGCTGTTCATGATTGGGCATCCCGAGAGCCGGCCCCATTGCCGGCAATCGAACATCACGTATCTCCCAACGGGAGCGTGAGGCGCGCCTTGGCGCGCGTAAACAACTAACGGCGAATGCCAAGCCGCTTGATCAGATCCTGATATCGCGGCTCATCTATCGATTTGACATAGTCAAGCAACCGGCGACGCCGCGAAACCATCTTGAGGAGGCCGCGCCGTGAATGATTGTCTTTTCCATGAGTTTTAAAATGTTCAGTCAATTTGGTGATTCTCTCGGTGAGAATGGCCACCTGAACTTCCGGAGACCCTGTGTCGCCGGACGTAACAGCATATTCGCTGACGAGCGCCTGCTTGCGCTCCGGAGTAATCGACATCGTATATTATCCTTTCTCGTCCTTCTCGGTTTATATGTTGAACACCCGCCTGGGATGCAGGGCACCTTGCTTCACTTCGGCCAAGGCCACGGGATGTCCGTGCGACTCGACATAAACGGTTCCGTGAAGGATCGGTGCATCTCGACCACGCATGATGACTGGTTGTCCTTGCTTCATGCGCGCGGCATCCGCACTGCTTACGGCCAGCGCCGGGATGTCGTCCAGCGCGGTCTCCACAGGGCGGAGAAAATGTTCAATCGGCTCAAGGCCGGCGGCAATATGGCTCAAGCGTTCCAATTTATCCAGTGAAATCATGTCATCTTCGCAGAAACCCCCGACCCGGGTCCGGCGCAACGCGCTGACATGGCCAAAACATCCCAGATCCCGGCCAAAATCGCGGGCCAGCGCACGCACATAGGTGCCCTTGCCGCATTCCGCTTCGAAGACTGCGTGGTCACGGTCAGGGCTGTCGACCAGTTCCAGTCGGGAAATTTCGATCTGCCGGGCGCTAAGTTCGACATCTTCGCCGCTACGCGCCAGATCATAGGCTCGTTCACCCTCAACCTTGATCGCGGAATAGCGTGGCGGCACCTGGACAATGCTGCCGGTATATTTGTGCAGCATTGCTTCGATGTCGGATGTTGTCGGCCGCTCCTGGCTGGTTTCGACACAGCGGCCTTCACGATCATCCGTATCGGTCTGCTCGCCCCACTGCACCGTAAAGCGATAGATTTTGGTGCCGTCCATTACGAAGGATGAAACTTTTGTCGCCTCACCAAGCGCAATTGGCAACATGCCGGAGGCCAATGGATCGAGGGTACCGGCATGCCCCGCCTTTTGCGCATTGAACAGGCGCTTGACCTGGGCGACCGCACGGGTCGACGTGGTTCCAACTGGTTTGTCCAGAATGACCCAGCCGTGGACCGGATCGCCTTTTCGTTTACGGGACATGAAGCGCTCTAGGTCATGAACTCATAAATGACACGCATTGTGCGCTGACGGATTTGCGTTGTGAGCAGGCGCAAAGGCGCTGGAAACCGTCTGGTTTTCAAGCCTTTGCAACGCACGCACAGCGCAAATCCGGCGCGCCCAGAGGGTTTGGCCAGGAGGGCCCGCCTGCAGGCAAACAATGCTCGATAAGGCGAAAGGCCTGATCTTGCGCTTGTGTTCCAGCATTCGGACCCTCCTGGCCAAACACAATGCGTGTCATTTATGAGTTCATGACCTAGTCTTCGAGATCCTGAGCGACATGGGGAGCGGTCAGCATCTGCCCGACCAGGTCGGAATAATCGAAGGAACCATCCAGTTCAAAACTCAGTTCGGGCGTGTGCTTGAGCGTCACGCGTCGGCTCACCTGACCGCGGATGTATTTTTTAGAACGGTTGAGGGCCTCAACGATCTGCTCCCCGTTCGACCCACCCAGTGGCATTACATATGCCACGGCATTCTTTAGGTCGGGACTGGTGGAGACTTCCGCAACAGTGACCGCCGCGTCATTCAATATGGGGTCACGCAGACCACCACGGGTCAGGAGTTCGGCAAGCGCATGGCGCAGCAATTCGCCGACCCGCAATTGTCTTTGGCTAGGGGCCTTGTTTGCCCTCATGACACTACACTCATTAATCTGTTTTCAGGCCACGAGGCACTATTACAGGGTGCGCGTTACTTCTTCGACCCGGTAACACTCAATCACATCGCCATCGCGCATATCCTGGTAATTCTCAAACGCCATGCCGCATTCCTGACCGGCCCGAACTTCCTTGACCTCGTCCTTGAAGCGCTTAAGTGTCGACAGGGTGCCTTCATGGATAACCACGTTGTCGCGGATAAGCCGCACCTTGGCACCGCGTTCGACCGAACCTTCGGTGACCCGGCAGCCGGCAACCTTGCCAACCTTGGTGATGTTGAACACCTCGAGAATTTCGGCATTGCCAAGAAACTGTTCGCGCAGTTCCGGCGACAACATGCCCGACATGGCGGCTTTGATATCGTCGACCAGATTATAGATGACGTTGTAGTAGCGGATTTCGATACCAGCCTGTTCCGCGGCTTCGCGGGCCTGTTGATTGGCGCGCACATTGAAGCCGACGATCACCGCTTCCGACGCTGATGCCAGGGTAACATCGGATTCCGTGATACCGCCGACACCACTGTGAATGACCCGTGCGGCAACCTCGTCGGTACCGAGTTGCTCAAGGGCTGAGACGATGGCGCCGCTTGACCCTTGTACGTCGGCCTTGAGCAGGATCGGAACTTCCTGGCGCTCGTTTTCCTTGAGCTGGCTCATCATCTGCTCGAGCGATCCGCGCGCCATTCCGGCAGCCTTGAAATCGCGCCGTTTGCGTTGCCGGTACTCGGCAATCTCACGCGCCCGGGCATCGCTATCGACAACGGCGAACTGATCGCCGGCTTCCGGCGCACCGGTCAGGCCCAGAACCTCGACCGGCACCGACGGGCCGGCACTTTGGACATTTTCACCGACATCGCTGATCAGGGCACGGACCCGGCCCCATTCGGTTCCCGCAATGAAGATATCGCCGACATTCAGCGTGCCACGCTGAACCAGAACCGTGGCCACCGGACCGCGGCCCTTGTCGACCTTGGCTTCGATGACAACGCCGTCAGCATCTCTGTCCGGGTTGGCCTTCAATTCCAGAACTTCGGCCTGCAAGTGGATTGCATCGAGCAGCTTGTCGAGATTGGTGCGCTTCAGCGCGGAGACTTCCACTTCCAGAACATCACCACCCATGCTTTCCGGCACAATCTCATGCTGCAGCAGTTCGGTACGCACCCGGTGAGGATCAACGCCTTCCTTGTCCATCTTGTTGATGGCAATGATAATCGGCACTTCCGCTGCACGCGCGTGATTGATCGCTTCCGCGGTTTGCGGCATCACACCATCGTCTGCGGCGACCACAAGCACGACAATATCGGTCACCTTCGCGCCACGGGCGCGCATAGCGGTGAACGCCGCATGGCCCGGCGTATCGATGAATGTGATCAATTGACCCTGATCGTAGGCCACCTGATAGGCACCGATGTGTTGGGTGATTCCGCCGGCTTCACCGGCCGCCACTTTGGTTTCGCGCAATGCGTCAAGCAGGGAGGTTTTGCCGTGATCAACATGTCCCATGATCGTGACCACCGGTGCGCGGGGTTGAAGATCGTCTTCTTCATCTTCCACACCCATCAGGCCTTCTTCCACATCGGCTTCCGATACGCGCCTTGGGGTGTGTCCCATTTCCTCAACGATAAGCTGAGCGGAATCGGTATCGAGCACATCATTTATTTTCATCATTTGGCCTTGCTGCATGAGGAGCTTGATGACGTCGACGGCTCTCTCAGCCATGCGGTTTGCCAGTTCCTGAATGGTAATGAGCTCGGGAATGACGACCTCGCGAGCGATCTTGGACGGCAGTTCGACCGGGCCGGATGCCTGCTTCTTCTCGCGCTCACGCTGGCGCCGCATAGCAGACATGCTTCGCTGGCGTGGGGTATCGTCTAGCGCGTTCGAAATCGTCAGTTTGCCACGGCGGCGCGGCATAGAATTTTTCTTACCGGCGGTATCCTTGGCTTCTGCGGCGCGCGTCTTGCGCGGCTTTTTCGAATCTGCCGCACGGCGCGCGGTCTCAGCCTCTGAAACCACCGGAACGACATCAGGCACGGGCTCGGCGTCGGCCTTAGTGTCGACTGCTTCAGCGGCTTTTTCGCGGGTCTCTTCTTCCGCCTTGATCCGCGCCTCTTCCTCAGATCGTCGGGCTTCCGATTCCTTGTCTTCCGCGCTGCGGCGCGCATCTTCCTCACGGCGGCGCGCTGCCTGCTGTTCAGCAATCTTGCGCTCGTCCGCCTCACGCTCGCGGGCTTCCACCAGGGCTTGCGCGCGCGCGTCTTTCTCCTCGCTGGTCAGCGTCCGCAGAACCACGCCGGCGCGGTCGTCTACCGCCGCCGGTTCGCTGACAGCCGCCGTGGTTGCGGCGACCGGGGGCGGTGGCGGCGTCGGTTCCGCACGGGCGGTCGGCTCCGGTGTCGCTCCGGGTCCAGCAACCGTGCGTTTCCGCTTCTTCTCGACAAGCACTGCCTTGGATCGACCGTGAGAGAAGTTCTGGCGGACATGGCTCGATTCGACCGAACGGCGCAGACTTAATGTCTTGCCTCCCAGTTTCGGCCTGTTTTCACCTGTATCTTTTGTCTCGCTCATGCTTTTGACTTTCTTCCCAGCCGCAATTCCGCCAACGCATCGATCACCGAACTGTCTGTGCGGATAGCTCTCCTGACCAATAGTTCTCATACTTCCTGGCTGCCAGAACGAATTCCTTCGCCAGGCGGCCTTTGGTCACTGCAGCATGTACCACGTTTGCGCGCCCTAGTGCCAAACTCAACTGTTCACCGGTAAACGCCGTAACTTTCTCGATAATGACATCTTCGCTTTTTAGTGGCGCTAGCTTACGAGCACCATCGGCCGAAGCGTCATTGGCGTGGACGAGCGCCGCGACCACCTGCTTCTCTAGTAACTGTTGGACCTTGACGAAACCTGTACGCACCAGTCCAGCTTTTTGAGACAGGCCGAGCAGGCTCAAGGCGCGGCGCGCCAGTATCGTACCGACCAGTTCGACCAGATCCGAACTGGCACGGGCCGCTGCTTTGAAACCACGTGAGAAAGCGTTTTTCGATACCGCCGCGGCGATCAGCTTCGCATCGGCGGTAACCCATACACCCCGCCCGGGCAGTTCACATTTTACGTCAGGCACAACAACGCAATCGGGCGCCAGAACGAACCTAATTAGTTCGTCAACAGGCCGCACCGTCTTGGTTATTATGCACATACGTTCCGTCATACTCTTTGTATTGCCAGGGTCCCATTATGCCGGCTCGGACGCGCCGTCGGCGTCGTCTGCCACCAGTTCGTCGTCCGCTTCGGGAGCAAGGTCGGCTTCGGTAATCCAGCCGGCCGAAACCCGGGCCGCCATAATCATTGCCTCGGCGTCGGCCGGGCGGATATCGAGACCATCGAGAAAACCTGCATGGCGCGTCGATTCTCCATCGGTCTTTTCCACCCATCCGGTGAGATCATCAGTTGCGCAGCCAGCCAGATCCTCAACTGTTTTTACATCGTTTTCACCAAACGCAACGAGCATTTCCATGGTCACACCCGGTACCGTATTTAACTCGTCAGTGACCCCTAACTCGCGGCGGCGCTCATCCAGTTCAATGTTTCTGCGCTCAAGATACTCAACAGCTCGTGTCTGCAGTTCCTGCGCAGTCGCTTCGTCAAAGCCATCGATTTCGGCGATTTCGCTGGCATCTACATAAGCCACTTCGTCGATCGCGCTGAAGCCTTCGGACGCCAGAAGCTGCGACATCATTTCATCGACATCGAGTGCTTCCTGGAACAGTTCGCTGCGTTGGGCGAATTCCGCCTGGCGGCGTTCCGATTCATCAGCTTCCGTCATAATATCGATAACCCAGCCGGTGAGCTGGGACGCAAGCCGTACATTCTGCCCACGACGGCCGATTGCCAGGCTCAGTTGTTCGTCGGGAACCACCACTTCGATACGCTCGGCATCCTCGTCCAGAACCACTTTGGCAACTTCCGCCGGTGCCAGGCCGTTGACGATGAATGTCGCTGCATCGGGCGACCACTGGATAATATCGATTTTCTCGCCCTGCAGCTCGCCGACCACTGCCTGGACACGGCTGCCCCGCATGCCGACACAGGCACCTACCGGGTCAATCGAACTGTCTTTTGACAATACCGCGATTTTCGCCCGGCTGCCGGGATCGCGTGCGACAGACTTGATTTCAATAATGCCGTCATAAATCTCAGGCACTTCCTGCGCGAACAATTTCGCCATGAATTCCGGATGGGTCCGCGACAGAAAGATCTGTGGTCCGCGCTGTTCGCGTCGCACATCGTAGATATAGGCACGGATACGGTCACCCGGTCGGAAGCTCTCGCGCGGCAGGCAATCGTCGCGTTTAACGATCGCTTCGCCGCGGCCCAGATCGACAATGACATTGCCATACTCGATCCGTTTGACCACGCCGTGCACAATTTCGCCGATGCGGTCCTTGTATTCGTCATACTGGCGCTCACGCTCGGCATCACGGACCTTTTGCACAATTACCTGCTTGGCGTTTTGTGCAGCGATCCGGCCGAAATCAACCGGCGGCAGGGGCTCTGCGATGAAATCGCCGGACTGGGCGGCCGGATTGCGCCGTTTTGCCTCGGTGATGCTGATCTGGGTTGCTTCGTTTTCCAGTTCATCAACCACTTCAAGCAGGCGCGCCAGGCTGATCTCGCCGGTTGTCGGGTCGATCTCGGCCTTGATTTCGTTTTCGCTGCCATAGCGGGACCGGGCCGCGCGCTGTATGGCGTCTTCCATAGCCGTTATGACGACCGACTTGTCGATGGATTTCTCGCGTGCAACCGCGTCCGCGATCTGCAGCAATTCCAGCCTGTTTGCGCTAACGGCCTCTACCATGCGTACTCTCCAAATCTTTCCTTTTTGAGGTCTCCAGCATCGCCTGTCCGGCTAAGCTGTTAAGACCGCACCTGCCCTGTGGCGACTGCGATCAGGGCATCCGTCAGAACCAGCTTCGCTTGCACGATGCGGTCAAACGGAAGTCCGATCAATACCCTCTCTTCAGTATCGGGCCGGTTGGTATACAAACGCACTTCTCCGTCTTCAAAGCCTTCCAGTACCCCGCGAAACCTCCGCTGACCGTCAATCAGACTGGCCGTTTCGAGTTTTATCTCATGGCCCGCCCAGTGCTCGAAGTCGCTGGGTCTGACCAGTGGCCGGTCGATCCCCGGTGTCGAAACCTCAAGCGTGTAGGCCTCGGGCAACGGATCTTCAACGTCCAACAGCGGCGACACGGCACGGCTGATCGCTTCACAGTCCTCAATGGTGACTGGGCGGTCCGGCCGGTCTGCCATGATTTGTAGTGTCAAACCGTTCGGGCCCGTCATGCGCACGCGGACCAAGCGGCACCCCATATCCTCCAACACGGGTTCGATAATTTCCGCCACCCGTTTTGCAGGTCCAGATTCGCGGCTGATCCTAGGCTCTGCCGCCTCTGCGCACATATGGAGCTCCTCTTGCATATACCTGCCGCAGAGAACTCCGCAATGGCGAAAAGTCGTTACCCCGTAACAAAAAAGCGGACCCAACAGGGTCCACCCTCACCGATAGTCCAGAGCGATCAAACCCTGGATTATGCGAGAATGTGTCTCATACGGCGCGCATCATAGCGATTTGGCCATGCTTCGCAAGTCCAAACGCCGTTCACGATACTCTCTGGAACGACAAATAGGACGGAATGCGGCCAGCATCAAGCGCTTTCCGTTCATAGCGTGTCGCCGGCCAATCCGCCGGGCGATCCCGCCAGTCCTGCGGCGACTGTGCACTCCATTCGAAAGCCGGGTGCCGCCGCATATGGCTGAGTGTCCAGCGGACGTAGTCGGGAATGTCCGATGCAAACCGCAACTCCGCGCCGCCCTTCATGACACGGGCCAATTGATCGAGGTTGGCGTCGCAGATAAATCGCCGTTTGTGATGGCGCGTCTTTGGCCAGGGGTCGGGAAAAAGAATGAACACCCGATCCAGACAGGTGCCGGGTAAGGCTTCGAGCAGATCCCGTGCGTCGTCGTCGTGAATACGAACATTTTCCAACCCGGCATCGTCGATGAGCGACAGCAGTTTCGCCACACCATTAATGAAGGGTTCGCACCCGATCAGTCCGATGTTCGGATTGGACGTGGCCTGGGCGAACAGGTGTTCACCGGCACCAAAACCGATCTCAAGCCAGATTGCCGTTGGTCTTGGGGCAAACTGCGCTATGGGATCGACCGGGGTGTTCTCTCTCACGGCAAAGCGCAACTGCGGCAGCAGCTCGGCAACCAGTCTTGCCGGTTTTGCCCGCAGCTTGTGGCCCTTGCGCCGGCCATGGACCAGACGCCTGCCGCTCTGGGGAACGTCGGGCATTTTTCTGTGTTAGCGCATGATCTAGCTGAGCGCCGCCATGATGTCTTCGATCAGGTCGGTGCGTTCCCAGGAAAATCCGCCGTCTGCATCCGGTTCCCGGCCGAAGTGGCCATAGGCGGACGTGCGTTCGTAGATCGGCCGGCTGAGATTCAAATGTTCCCTGATGCCCCGTGGACTTAAATCGACCACTTCGCACAGTGCGCCTTCCAGTTTGGTTTCCGCGACCGACCCGGTACCGGCAAGGTCGACATAGACCGAAAGCGGCTTTGACACGCCGATCGCATAGGACAGCTGGATTGTGCAGCGTTCCGCCAAACCCGCAGCAACCACATTCTTGGCCAGATAGCGTGAGGCGTAGGCAGCCGAACGGTCAACCTTGGTGGGATCCTTGCCTGAGAAGGCGCCACCGCCATGTGGCGCGGCGCCGCCATAGGTATCGACGATAATCTTGCGGCCGGTCAGTCCGGCATCGCCATCCGGTCCTCCAACCACGAACTTACCGGTCGGATTGACGTAGAATTCGCTTTCGTCGCACATCCAGCCGCTCGGCAGAACACCTTCAACAAACGGCCGCACGAGCTCCCGCACTTCTTCCTGAGACATGTCTTCCGCGTGCTGGGTTGACACCACAACCGACATTGCGCGCACCGGTTTTCCATCGCGATACTCAAGTGTGACCTGGCTCTTGGAATCCGGTCCAAGACCGGGGGCATCTCCAGCATGGCGGGCTGTCGCCATGTCTTGAAGTATCTTGTGCGAGAAATGGATCGGTGCCGGCATCAAGACGTCGGTTTCGCCACAGGCATAGCCGAACATGATCCCCTGGTCGCCCGCCCCTTCATCCTTGTTGCCGGCCGCATCCACACCCATGGCGATGTCCGGTGACTGGCTGTGAACGAAAACGCAGACCTTGGCATTTTCCCAATGGAAACCGGATTGTTCATAACCGATTTCGCGCACGCAACGCCGGGCGGCCTCGGTCAGGGTGTCGTGAGTAATATGCTCGGGCCCGCGGACTTCGCCGGCCAACACGATTTGATTGGTTGTCGTCAAAGTTTCGACCGCGACCCGTGATACCGGATCCGCTGCCAAGTAGGTGTCCACGATGGCGTCGGAAATCCGGTCGCAAACCTTGTCAGGATGACCTTCCGATACGGATTCACTGGTGAAGAGAAAATGATCTGTTCTCACGGAAGAAAGCTCCTGAAAGTCAAGTGGGTGGCCGAGTTGGCACGCACGCCGGATCCGGGCGGAAAGACGGCGCCCTTTCTGACAAGGAATCCAGAAACGGTCAAGCGAACTGTTTCAGGTAATGGAACGATGTCCGCGACACTTTCGCGTAGGCAACAGCCAGCTCCGCATGCTGCACCGGTTTAAAGTGCGCACGGCCAGTTCCGTATGAACCTGAAACGCTCTAGCGGAGTTAGTCGTCTGCCTCGTGTCCGGCGACGGCTTTCACCAGATCGACGAACTTGCGGCGTATCGACGGATTGGAAATTTCCGAAAATGCCTTGTTCAACTGAAGACCTTCCGAGCTGCTGAGGAAATCCATGATCATGGTTTCCTGCGACGACTCAGAGAAACCCGGCACAGAGCCTAAGGTTCCCTTTGCCTGTTCCGGCAGGTCTTCGAAAAAGAACTGGACGGGAACCCCAAGGATCTGAGCCATCTGGTACAGCCGGCTGGCACTGACCCTGTTGCTTCCCTTCTCGTATTTTTGAACTTGTTGAAATGTTAGCCCCAGTCGCTCGCCAAGTTTTTCCTGGCTGAGCCCAACCAACATACGCCGCATGCGGACCCGGCTTCCGACATGTACGTCTATTGGATTAGGATTTTTTTTGACCATTTTCAAGCGCCCTTAAGAACGAACGCCCCCGGTCTATCCGGCATCTCCCCCATAGACGCGTCGAACGACTTGCGAGTTGTAGTGACGTCTGTGATCGGGGTCAAGTAACGAGTATTACATAATCGCCAATAAGTACTTTCGTTCACTTTTTAAAGCCGTCAGTATGCAAATCAATCGCCGCGCCATGATGTTCGCGGGCCCGTCCGGGGCGTACGACGAGGCACAAAAACAGCGAAAGTCCGACGATGACAAGCATCACCCAATCGCCATAGGTGGCGTAAAGTGTTGTCGGCGCGGGCCCTGGCAGAGTGGCGTCAATCACCCCGCGCACGCCCATGGGTAACTGGTTCAGAACCCGGCCCTTGGCATCGATCACGGCGGATATACCGGTGTTTGCCGCACGGACCACGGGAAGCCCCTGTTCGATTGCCCGGAAACGCGCGCTCTGGAGATGCTGGCGCGGGCCGGCACTATCGCCGAACCAGGCGTCATTGGTGACGTTCAAGAGCCAGTTCGGCCGATCTGCATGGTCGACAACAAAACGCGGGAAAATAACCTCATAACAGATCAGCGGGCCAAACGCCGGCACACCGGGAATGGCGATCGTTCTGGCAGCGGACCCGGCGGTGAACCCGCCCGGCAGGTTGACCAGTTTACGCAGGCCAAGAGGTTCAAGCAGTTCCGCCAGCGGCACATACTCGCCGAACGGCACCAGATGAAATTTGTCGTAGCGCGCGGCTACCGTGCCGGTGTCGTCGAGTGCCAGAATGCTGTTGAAAACCCGCCGTCTGGATGCGTCCGAATCACCTTCGCCAGCTGTTTGTTCAACCCGCAGAGCGCCGGTCAGCAAGACCGTGCCTTCCGGTAGGAGCGCCGCGATCGCCGCCAGCGCACTTGCATCCTGCTCAAGCAGGAACGGTGGCGCACTTTCCGGCCAGATCACCACATCCACATCGTCAATGCCGTTCACTTCCGGTGATGTCGCGGCATCGCTGAGTTCGATATATGACGCAAAGATCTGGCTTCGAAAGGCTGGATCCCATTTATCTTTTTGCGCGATGTTGGGTTGCACCACGCGCAGCTTTATCGGTTCTTCGTTGGCCGGTACATCCGCGTGCAGACTGTAATGACCGCCGCCCCACAAGGCCGCAAGCAACACTCCCAGAGCTCCAAACGAGATCCAGTTGCCATATCCCCCCAAATTGCGCCTGGAATACTCATCAGCCAGCAGGGCGGGTGCGGCGGTGATCAGGATGACAAAGAAGTTAAGGCCCGAGATACCGGCATATGCAGCGATCTGGGACAGCTGGTCGGAACCCGCCACCGCAAAGCCTGGAGCATTCCAGGGAAAGCCTGTCAGGATGTTCCCGCGCAGCCACTCAACCCCGGCAAATGCCGCTGCAAGCACCACGAGACGGGCGATACCTTGCGTCCAGAACACTGCTGCCACGCCGCACCCGACAGCCCAGAAGAGGCCAAGAAACAGTGGGAACAACAACAGGACCAGCGGCACCATCCAACCGTGCAGTTCCGCCTGCACGTAAAATGCCGAAGCGACCCAGTAGAGGCCTGCCAGAAAATAACCGAAACCGAAGCTCCACCCGATCATGAAACCGGATCGAAACGCCCCGGCACGGCCCGACGCCTGTAGATCCGCACCATCGAGCATCCAGACCAGCACCGGAATGATCACGAACAATACCGGCAGCAGGGAGAACGGCTCCATCGCGAATGCGGAAAACGCACCAAGCAGGGTCGACAGGCAGACCCGCCGCCAGCCCCACAAGGCCATCATTTTCAATGCAATGGCGCGCACCTAAGTCCTGCCGCTTATGTTGCCGCGATAGCTCTGGATCAAACCGCCGAAAAACAGATCTTGTTTTCGGCGCAATAGTCGACCGGTGTCAATCTGCTACACAAACTCTCCACGTCCCATCGAACGCCGGCTGTCATAAACAATAATGAGAATCATTCGTCCCGAATCAGCTGCATCATACACATTAGATCAGCCCGCCAAAACCAGAACCGATTTGTAGCGCCCGAGCATCGCTCTGCAGATCACCGGCGACCGTCACTCAGTCGGCCGTATTGACCTTTTGCATGAGCGGCAACAGATGAACCCTCAGCTTTCGAATGCGCCGGGCATCGGCGTCGAGGATTTCGAATTCAATGCCGGTCTCGTGACGGATCAGCTCGCCTCTGACCGGGATCCGTCCGACCAGGGAGAACACCAGGCCACCCAGTGTATCGGCGTCCTCCTCCCGCACGTCCGCCACCAGCGGCATTCCGATCAGTTCTTCCAATTCCTCAATCGGCGTCCGCGCATCGGCGATATAAACCTCGTCGCTCTCCGGTTCGATCATCGGGCCTTCTTCGGCATCATGCTCATCGGCAATCTCGCCAACGATCTCTTCGACCAGATCCTCGATCGACACCAGACCATCGGTTCCGCCATATTCGTCAACCACCACGGCCATGTGTATGCGGGTGGTTTGCATTTTGACCAGCAGATCGCCGGCCGACATGGATGGTGGCACAAACAACACGGTCCTTGTGACATCGATCTCCGCGAGGGTCAGATTGAGATCGACGTTACCCAGGTTGATGTTGCTGGCCTGTGGTTTCGACTTGGCGGGTTTTGGTTTTGCAGAGGACGCTCTGGCAGGTTTTTTTGCCGCGCCTTGCTTGGTCATCCAGTGCATAAGGTCTTTGATGTGAACCATACCCAATGGATCATCGAGTGTTTCTCGATAGACCGGGAGCCGGGAGTGGCCGGCGGTTGCGAAGATGCTGAGCAGTTCGCCGATCGCGATGTTTTCATCGACCGAATCGATGTCAGCGCGCGGCACCATAACGTCTTCGACCCGAAGTTCGCCGAAATCCAGCAACCGGATAAGCATCGACCGTTCCCGCAGGGAAAACTCGGTGCGGCTGCCTTCATGTTGATCGATAACGTCTCCCAGGCTTTCACGCAGGCTCGCATCGCCATTTTTGCCAAAAAGCGCCTTGAAACGGGCCTTCAAGGGGCTTGCGGTCCTGGTGCCTTGGGGACGGGAACTGGGCGGGTTTAAGCCCGGACTGTCAGATGGAGTATCGACCATTTCGGTTCGTTTGCTGGCTGCGCCTACCGTTCCGGCAGGTCCACGCAACTGTCAGTTTCATATGGGTTCGCAACACCGAGTTGCGCAAGGGCGGATATCTCAATTCTTTCCATTTTCTCGGCGTCAGCGTCAATCTCGTGATCATAGCCTAAAAGATGCAAAACGCCATGTATGATAAGATGACACAAATGGTTTTCGAAATTCTTGCCTTGGTCCTGGGCTTCGTTGGTTATGGTTTCGAAAGAAAGAACGACATCCCCGAGCAGCAATTGATGGTTGCACGCTTCGCTGTCCGGCGGCAGCGCTGGAAAAGACAGAACATTGGTGGCGCTCGGTTTACCTCGGTACTCTTCATTCAATGAACAGATGTGGGTGTCATTGGTGAAAACCAGGCTGATTTCCGCGGATCCCTGCCGGGTGGCATCTACCTGTTGAAACACGCAGCGCGCCGCACGGACCGCGACTTCCTGCAGCCGTTCCATAGTTTCCCATCGCGGATCGAGCAGGTTCATCTCGACATGCGGTTCGAACCGGTCAGCAGGTGTTGTGCGGTTGCCGTCAGTCGGATGCGGTATGGCTGGCTCAGTCACGGCTCTGTTTATCTTCCGAGCGCCCCTCGTCAGCGCGGTCATAGGCGCGCACGATGCGCGCCACCAGGGGATGGCGCACCACATCCACATGAGTGAAAGCAATCTGAACCACCCCATCCACATGACGCAGCAAAGCCATGGCCTCAGCCAGACCCGACTTTGCACCGGCCGGCAGATCAACCTGGCTCGGATCGCCGGTTATCACCATCTGGCTGCCTTCACCGAAGCGGGTGAGGAACATTTTCATTTGCATCGGTGTGCAGTTCTGCGCCTCGTCCAGGATAATAAAGGCATTGCTCAATGTGCGGCCGCGCATGAAGGCAAGCGGTGCGATTTCAATGGTGCCGTCTTCCAGGCCCCTGGAAACCCTATTCGCCGGGAGCACATCGTAAAGTGCGTCATACAGTGGCCGCAGATAAGGATCGACTTTTTCGCGCATGTCGCCCGGCAGAAAACCAAGCCGTTCACCGGCTTCCACCGCTGGCCGCGACAAAATAATACGATCGACCGCTCCATTGCTCAGGGCGGCCGCCGCATAGGCCACCGCCAGATAGGTCTTGCCGGTTCCCGCGGGTCCGGCCGCAAACACCAGATCGCGGTCCTGCAGCGCCGACATGTAGACACTCTGCGCCGGCGACCGGGCACTGATCGCGCGGCGTGGCGTCTTCAGGTGAACCTGGCCCTTGGCGCCGTCGGTGACGCTCACCGCTTCGGTCGAACTGACCATGCGGATCGCGCCTTCGACCTCTCCAGGCCCCACATCGAGCCCTTCCCGCAACCGGTCATAAAGGCTGTCCATTACTTGTTTTGCATCGCGGCAGGCGTCCACGGTCCCCTTGACCACGACATGATTTCCACGCGGACTGAGTTCCACATCGAGCTGGTCCTCGATGATCGACAAATGCTGGTCATGCTCGCCGGACAGGACCGCCAACAACCGATTGTCGTCAAATGTCAGGGTGACAATGTCTTGCGCGTGGCCGGCCTTGATGCCGGATTCGATATTTGTGCTCAAAACGCCAGTTCCTTGCGTAATGTGCTCATGTCTGCCGGTTGTTTGAGTGTCTCCGCGTTTTGCACAAGCTCTCCGGTCAGGCTGTTGGCGCCAACATGGGTAATTTCAACCTCCGCCAATGTCCCCATATGGCTGCCGTCCGCCACCACGTGAACGGCCTGGAGATAAGGCGAGCGGCCGACCAACTGTCCGGGCTTGCGGCCGGGCCGGTCAAACAGCACTTCCATGCGCGCGCCCTGGCACTCCGCATTGAATGCGCTTTGCTGGGCCTTCAACACCGATTGAAGGGTCAGCAGCCGCTTGGATTTGACATCTTCGCTCACTTGATCGCTGTGTTCGGCGGCTGGAGTGCCGGGCCGTGCGCTGTATTTGAAGGAGTAGGCCTGAGCAAAGCCGACTTTTTCCACCAGAGCGAGGGTCGCCTCGAAATCGGCCTCGCTTTCTCCAGGAAAGCCGACAATGAAATCTGACGAAAGAGCGATATCGGGCCGCGCCTGACGGATCTTGTCGACCACGTTCAGATAGTCGTGCGCCGTGTGGTTGCGGTTCATAGCCGCGAGCACACTGTCCGATCCTGATTGTACCGGCAAATGCAGATAGGGCATCAGTTCGGTGATGTCCCGGTGGGCGGCAATCAGTTCATCGTCCATATCGCGCGGATGGCTGGTGGTATAGCGCAGCCGGTCCACGCCTTGGATCCCGGCCAGGCGCTCAATCAGCCGGCCAAGCGACCAGGTCTGCCCGTCAGGTCCCTCGCCGTGATAGGCGTTGACATTCTGGCCAAGCAGCGTCACCTCGCGCACGCCTGCGGCGGCAAGGTCGACAACTTCCCTTTCGATCCTTGAGGCCGGCCGGGAAAACTCGGCTCCCCTGGTATATGGCACCACACAGAAAGTGCAGAATTTGTCGCAACCCTCCTGGACGGTGACAAACGCCGTTGCGCCGCGGGCCACCAGCCGGGCCCTGGAGGGATCACGCATTTGGGTAAATTTGTCTTCGGCTGGAAAATCGGTGGCGACAATGCCGGTTTCGCCCGCTTCAATCCGTTCAATCATTGCCGGCAGCCGGTGATAGGTTTGCGGCCCGAATACGAGATCAAGCATCGGTGCGCGGCGGATCATTTCCTCGCCCTCGGCCTGGGCGACGCAGCCGGCGACACCCACTGCCACTGGATGGCCGCTGCGGGCACGGGTTTCCTTTAGCTGCTTGATGCGTCCAAGCTCGGAATAGACCTTTTCAGCCGCCTTCTCCCGGATGTGGCAGGTGTTGAGGATGATGATATCCGCGGTATCCGGTGCAGCCACCTGCTCATAGCCCATCGGTTCGAGCGCATCGGTCATGCGATCGCTGTCATAGACGTTCATCTGGCACCCGTAGGTTTTGATGAACAGTTTTTTCTTAACCTTAGCCATCAGGTCCGTTCACGGTCTGTGTGCGTGCCCTCTTCCGCCGGCGCAGGGCATTCAGCGGGGCGCTTGCTTATAGCTCTTTTTATCGAATGGCAAACACAACCGCTATCACCAAATATTCGTGGTGTTAATCCGCTGGCGGGGATTCGCGATCCAGATCATCGGACACAGCGTTCTCGCGACCAGCCAGCAGGGCAACCAGACCGCTGCGCACCTCATGCTCACAGTGGGCGGCCAATGCCTTGCGGTTGCCCAAGCTGGACAGCGAAACCGGTTGATGGAATTGCACGACGGCATCGAACGGGCCACGTTTGAGAGCTGCCCACAGGTGTGGCGCCAGTTCCATATCGCCATACCAGCTCAGCACCGGGCGCTCATGGCGGCCAAGCGGCAAGCCATGCATTTTGGTATAGGCGACAGTAACCGGCTGCACCGGCACAGCGGTTTCTGTGCCTTTGGCGCTGCCCTGATAAGTGGCCTCTGCGGCACCCATCAGCGCGCTCTTGAACTCCAGCACCCGGTTGCCATCCGTACTGGTGCCTTCCGGGAACAACACCAGCGTGTCGCCGGCCCGCAGGCGTGACTGCATGACGGTCTTGAATGTGGCGGTCGAGGAGCGCCGGTCACGGTCGACAAAAATTGTGCGTTGGAGCCTTGCCAGGCTGCCAAAGAACGGCCAGGTGCCGACTTCGCGCTTGGCCACAAACGACAGCGGACGCACCGCGCTCAGCACAACAATATCGAGCCACGAACAATGGTTTGCGGTGATCAGGCACGCCCCCTCGGCCGCCGGCTCTCCGCGTATGTGAATACGCCCCTGCAGCAACCGGCACAGATTGCGGTGGTAAAAATGCGGAAAGCGTACAGCCTGGCGCGGCGCGACCCGCAGTAACACCCACTGGAAAACCATCAATGGCGGGGTAATCGTGAAAAATACCAGGAGAATCCAGCCGGCCCGAAGCCCATTCATGTCACTAGAGCGTTTCATGTTCATACGGAACCTTTTGATGGCGCCAAACCGGTTTGTCCGGCAAGGCGCGATGAGAAGCGCGATGCGGTGCATCGGGCAAGCATCGCAACACTGCCGGCGAGCCGGTTTGGCCCACCGAAGGCCGAGTTTTCACGCCCGCTGACTACGTTACGTCCCCCTTGTGGACAGGCAGTCCACGGCGGGACCCGTGCCTTGCCAGCAAACGTGAAAACCCGGTCAAACTGATTCCGTATGAACATGAAGCGCTCTAAGCTTCGCCGTCCTTGAACCTGATGCCATATAGTTCAAGGCGGTGATCGACCAGCCGGTAGCCCAATTCACGCGCCACGAATTCCTGCAGTTTTTCGATGTCCTCGTTGCGAAATTCGATTACTTCGCCTGACTGCAGATCGATCAGGTGATCATGGTGGTCTTCACTGGCCTGTTCGTAGCGGGCGCGGCCGTCGCGAAAGTCATGCTTTTCAAGAATTCCGGCATCTTCAAACAGGCGAACCGTCCGGTAGACCGTCGCAATCGAGATGCGATCGTCAATTTTCGATGCCCTGCGGTAGACCTCTTCCACATCGGGATGGTCTTCGGCATCGGACAGCACCTGTGCAATGATGCGCCGTTGTTCGGTCATCCGCATGCCCTTCTCGATGCAGAGATTTTCTAACCGGTCGGACATTCTATCTCCCGAAAGAGTGCTGGTGATGCGCGAGCAGGCGGTGCGGCCACGGACGATGTAACTTTGTCACATTTATAAAGGGCCGGCACAGGCCGTGCAACGTGAACCGCTGGATAGCGTCCGGCGCATTACAATTGCCGTGCGCCGTGTGCCGTCCGCAACGGTGTAGTAGGCATCGCGCCGTCCAACTTCACAGAAGCCGTGGGATTGGTAGAAGCCATATGCTGCGGCATTGTCTTCGGCAACTTCCAGGAACAAGCAAGCGATCCCGTCGGTCTCGAGCGCGGCAATCGTGCTGGCCAGCATTGCACTGGCAACCCCCTGGCGTTGCGCCTGGGGGATGACGCCCAGCGTAATGATTTCCGCCTCATCGGCCGCATGCCGCAGCACGATGAAGCCGCAAGCAGGGCTGGTCGGTCCGTTGTTTCGCGCCAGCAGCGCATAGCTGTTAGATGGCGCCAGCAGCCCGGTGAATTCCTGTGCCGACCAGGCGCTGGCAAAACACAATCCATGCATGGCACTCAGAGTGTCATGGTCATCTAGGCCCGCCCGGACAAGCGAGATCGAAGAGCCTGTCATTTCGGTAACTTGGCATCTGGCGGCCGAAGATAGAGCGGCACAGGCGGCCCGGTCGCCGGTACGCCCAGGGCAGCTCTCTCCGCCACCAGCACCGCGGATGGTTGATCTGCCGCATCCGCGATCGGCGCCGACGTCCGGTCATCGTCTTCGAACGGCATAACCAGGTGAACACCGGTTCCAACCAGAACTGGCCGATGCGCGGTAATCAGCTCACCGGCATCGCGGTACGGCAACGCCTGGGGTTCGGTCAGGGCAACAAGCCCGGCGGTGAAGCATTGAACATAAACCTCGTCGCGCCGCGCATCGAATACGCAGGCGATCGGGCGTTGTTTGGCACCTGGTGACGCAGCGACACCGGCTGCTACAGCCTCGAAGGTTGTGATGCCGACCACCGGCAGACCGGAGGCGACCGCCATGCCGCGCGCTGTCGCAATGCCAACGCGCACGCCGGTGAAAGTGCCGGGACCAACGGTCACCGCGATACGGTCAAGATCCCCAAACGATACCGCGGCTTGCGCCATCACCTCTCCGATCATCGGCACCAGCACTTCCGCATGTCCACGGGTGCGTGTTTCGTGATGGGCCGCCATAACCTGCGCCCCGCCGTTTTCAAAGCGCACCACGGCCGCCGAGCACGCAGCCATGGTTGTGTCGAATGCCAGAATTTTCATCGGGTGACGTGCGCCTGTTTACAGAATTTCAGCGAATTCGCCGAAGGCGGGCCCATCTTCACCAGCTCGACCAATTCATGCAGTACCCTGTCGGTATCCTGCCGGCCCCGCCATGAATTGTGCGCCCGTGCGTTCCCAAAAAGTTGATCGGACGCTGTTCCATCCAGTCTGCCCACGACCCTGCCCTCTTCTGTCTGCCCGCGGCTTTCTGGAAGCACATCAGTAATAAAAATCATCCGTGGTGTGCCGGCGAATTTGTCCGATGGTCTGCATGATCAACACGCCGGCCACCACATGAAAACAGAAGCAACCGAGCAGGATGTAAAACGACAAGGCTTGTTTTGAAAGTTGCATTTCCATCTGACCAATTGACGGGTAGAGCGAAAAATACAGCACGGAGACGTCGGTTCCCGCCGTCAGTAGTGATGTGGGCGGTTTTCGCTGGAGGAGATCGCCGGTATGCCCCACCAAATCACCGTCCCGGTATGCAAAGGTTACTTCCACCGCAAAGTCCCGCTCTTCCACCGCAATGATGCGTCCTTGTGCCTGGCGCGGTGAAAGCGAAATCAACCCATATTCAACACCCTGCTGAAACCCCCAAACCGCGAACACCGCGCTTACCAGGGAAAACAGCAAAAGCGCGGCCAGCTTGGTGTAGAGGAAGTCTTTCCGCGCTTCTCGTGGGGAAAACATCGGGGGTCACATGGCCTTGGGTCACACCGAGGTGAACAAAATGCCGGTCTTACCGGTTTGCGCATCGAGCCGCATTTTGCCCGGGAGTGGAGGTGTGCTCAGGGCAGATGCATGTTTTCAGCAGACAATCTGGATCACATGACCGGGCGGACTTCGACCACTTCGGGCACGAAATGGCGCAACAGGTTTTCAATGCCATGCTTGAGGGTTGCGGTTGAGCTTGGGCAGCCAGCACACGCCCCACGCATCTGCAGGAACACCACACCCTCGCGAAAACCATAGAAAGTGATGTCGCCGCCGTCCTGTGCAACCGCCGGCCGCACCCGTGTTTCAATCAGCTCCTTGATCGTGTCGACCACTTCCGCGTCCGCCTCGTCAAAGAACTCTTCGTCGTCCTGCAGATCGTCCCCGTCACCCACCACCAGCGGCTGACCGGAAATATAGTGCTCCATGATGACGCCTAGAATGGCCGGCTTGAGGTGCTGCCATTCGGCATCGTCTTTGGTCACAGTGATAAAGTCTGAGCCAAAAAACACGCCCGTGACACCATCGATCTGGAACAGCCGGGTGGCCAGAGGCGAAGACTGTGCTTCAGTCTCGGCGCGAAAATCCAGCGTGCCGGCGGCCAGCACCGTTTGGCCGGGTATGAACTTCAAGGTAGCCGGGTTTGGCGTCTCTTCAGTCTGAATGAACATTGAGCGCTCCAAAGGCGAATATTGCTATGAGGTTGATATTTATAATAGTTCTAAAATAATGGCATTACAAGGACACCTGGCGAGCTCATGCAGACCCTTTATGAGCCGACATACCCGACAATCCGTTTGACGTCGCGCATGACCGGGCCGGCGATCGCGCGTGCGCGTTCCGCGCCATCGCTCAAGATGCCGTCGATATGGCCGGGGTCGGCAAGCAGCCGCGACATCTCCGCACCGATCGGTCCGACCTTTTCCACCGCCAGGTCGACCAGGGCCGCCTTGAAGGTTTGAAACGGTCCGCCTCCGAATGACGTGAGTACTTCCGGCACAGTGGTGCCATCCAGGGCGGCAAAGATGCCGACCAGGTTCTCTGCTTCCGGTCGGTCGGCGAAACCCTCGGGGTCGTGCGGCAGGGGCTCCGGGTCGGTTTTGGCTTTCCGGACCTTTTTGGCGATCGCATCGGCATCATCCGTCAGATTGATGCGTGACATGTCCGAGGGCTCGGACTTGCTCATTTTCCTGGTGCCGTCGCGGAACGACATGACCCTGGTCGCAGGGCCCGCGATCAGCGGTTCCGTCAGCGGGAAAAAACTCTCCCCATGGCCCAAAGCCTCGATAGAACTGGCGTAATCCACATTGAACTTCTGTGCGATGTCGCGCGACAGCTCCAGATGCTGCTTTTGATCGTCGCCCACAGGTACGTGCGTGGCCCGATAGACCAGAATGTCGGCGGCCATCAGTGCTGGATAGGCAAACAGCCCGACAGATGCGTTTTCGCGGTGTTTGCCGGCTTTTTCCTTGAACTGGGTCATACGGTTGAGCCAGCCCATGCGGGCAATGCAGTTGAACACCCAGGCAAGTTCCGCATGTTCGTGCACCTGGCTCTGGTTGAACACGATGTGCTCGGCGGGATCGATACCGCAGGCGATGAAGGCAGCGGTCACCTCGCGGGTATTGTGCATGAGCTCCGCTGGATCCTGCCAGACCGTGATCGCGTGCATATCCACCACGCAATAGATGCATTCATGGGTGGCCTGCAGGTCAACGAACCGCTTGATCGCCCCCAGATAGTTGCCAAGGTGCAGGTTGCCGGTCGGCTGGACGCCGGAAAACACGCGATTTTGTGGCTGCGACATGGGACTTTTCTCTTGCAACGGGTTGCGCGCTATATGGCGCATCTTTGTTCCGATGCCAAGGCCTCTATGTGCGGCGGAACTGATTGCGCAGTTCCTGCAGTTGAGCGGCGCCCAGCAAATGGGCGGCGGCAAAGAACACCACAGCCCCGAATGCCACCAAGCCGGCCAGGGTAACAATGCGCAGAAGCAGCGACACATCACCGACAAACACGCTGCTTGCGAATTCTGCCGCAATCCAGACCGCAACACCCATAACCACGCTTGCCAGCACAATGCGCGGCAAACGCTGCTTGAGACGGGGGTCTGGCGCATATTGGCCGCGCCTGACCAGTGTCATCCATAAAAGGCCCGCATTCAGCCAGCCGGCAACCGCCGACGCAAAGGCAATGCCCACATGACCGATCTGGGAAAACAGGATCAGGCTGCCGATTACGTTGGCGGCCATGCCGATGCCTGCATAGATCATCGGCGTCCTGGTGTCTTCGCGCGCGAAATAGCCGGGTGAAAACACCTTGATCAGGACGAATGACGGCAGTCCCAGCGCGAAGGCTGCAAGCGCTGCAGCAGTGGCCGAGGTGTCTGCAGCGCTGAAGGCACCGCGTTCAAACAGCACCTGGATCACCGGTTGCGGCATGGCCACCAGGGCGGCGGCGGCCGGCACGGTAAACAGCATGGAGAACTCCAGCGCCCGGTTCTGGCTGGCATCGACACCCGCAGCGTCTCCAGCGCTCAGCTTGCGCGTCAGGTCAGGCAGCAAGGCAATGCCAATGGCAATACCGATCACCCCCAGCGGCAACTGATAGACCCGATCGGCAAAATACAGATAGGACACAGCACTTGCCTGCATGGAAGCGATGATCGTACCGATCACGATGTTGATCTGCGTGATGCCGCCGGCGATCACACCGGGTATGCCCAGTTGGACCAGCCGTCTCACCGCGGGCGTCAGGCGCGGCCGTCTCAGCGCAAAGCTGACCCCGGCGCGGTGGCAGGCGATCACCAGCATGATGAACTGCAGTGCACCCGCCACGGTTACCCCCCAGGCAAGCAGAAGGCCGGTTTCCGGTGAATTGCCCCAAACCAGAAGCGCTGCGACCGACAGCACGCCGATCAGCACCATATTGAGCAGGATCGGTGCTGCAGCCGCGGCGGCAAACCGTCCAAGACTGTTCAACACCCCGCTCAACATGGCGACCAGCGACATGAACAGGAGATAGGGAAACGCCACGCGCGTGAGCAGCACCGCCAGTTCGAACTTGCTTTCGTTCGGCACAAAGCCCGGTGCAATGACATACATCAGCCAGCCCATGGTCAGTTCGGCAACAATGGTGACAATCAGAAGCGTCACCAGCAGGACACTGAACACCTCTTCGCCAAACTGCCGTGCACCCTCTTTGCCGTCTTCCTCAAGCCGCCTTGCGAAAAGTGGAACAAAAGCTGCGTTAAACGCACCCTCGCCGAACAATCGCCGGAACAGGTTGGGAAACCGGAAAGCAACCACAAAGGCGTCCGCCACCGGGCCGGTGCCCAGAAGGGCTGCAATCAGCACGTCACGGACAAAGCCGAGCGCCCGGCTGATCATGGTATAGCCGCCAACGGTCGCTGCTGATCGAAATAGATTCATCTGGGTGCTGCTGGCAGTCATGATTGCGCGGCTGATCTCACCATGGCTGATACCAGATTTAGCGCAGGTGTCTAAACTCTCTTTTGGGCATATGTCTTGCGTGCACCCAAAGCCACCCATCCAGAACCAATGTGGCGATCCTGGGAGGTACCGGAAGCGTCATCGGCGAGGTTTATCGCACCAGCTGCCGGATTTCCGTGATTTGACTACCCAAGTGTTCCGGTCCGTGCAGGCGCGTCGTCTATCTCGCCGTCCGGTGTTGTGCTTACAGCTTCGTCCTCAGCCAAATTCTGTTCGCTGATCCGCCGGCGTGCGCCATATTTGTCAACCAGGTCAAAAAGCTCCCGCGGATTTATCGGCTTGCTCAAATAGTCCGTCATACCGGCTTTCAGGTATACCTCGCGGTCACCCTCCATGGTATTGGCGGTTAATGCTGCGATCGGGGTTTGCCCGGGCGGGCCGGACAGCCTGCGAATTTCTTCAGTTGCGGTAACGCCGTCCATTTCAGGCATTTGCACGTCCATCAAAATCAGATCATAAGGCGTCCGCATGACAGCCGCGACGGCCTCAACGCCATTGCGGGCCAGGTCGATCTGGTGATCGGTCTTGTCGAGCATGGCAAGGATCACCTCACGGTTGATGTCGTTGTCTTCGGCGACAAGAATGTGCAGATGCCGGTTGACAGCGTCCGAACCTGCTGCCTCGCTCTCGCTCGTCCGGCGACCGGTGTCGACCGCAGTCCGATTGCCAGACTTGCAGCGAACGGTAAACCAGAAGGTAGACCCGTGGCACACCGCGCTCTCAACCCCGATGTCGCCACCCATAAGCTCGGCGAGTTGCTTGCTGATCGCCAGACCCAGACCGGTGCCGCCATATTTCCGCGTTACGGAATTGTCGGCCTGGCTGAATTTGGAAAACAGCCGGGATTGCGCCTCCGGAGTGATTCCAATGCCGGTATCGGTGATCGCAAAGCGAAGGCACAGATCATCATAGCCTTGCGGTTCCTTGGAGATGGTCAGCTTGATGCCACCCTCATTGGTGAACTTGGCGGCATTGCCGAGAAGATTGAAAAGAACCTGCCGTATCCGGTTCGGGTCCCCCCTCAGGAACTGCGGGATATCAGGCATGATCTCTACGGCAAACTCCAGGTTCTTTTCTTCAATCTGTTGTTTCCACAGTACATCCACGGATTCAATTAGTTCGGGAACATCGAAATTGATCGATTCGATTTCGACATGGCCGGCCTCGATTTTGGACAGGTCGAGAATATCGTTGAGCAGCGTCAGCAATGCTTCACCGGAATGTTTGATGGTCAGCGCCTGTTTATGTTGTGCCGGCGGCAAATCATCCTGAAGGAGCACATTGGCCATGCCGAGGATGCCGTTCATCGGCGTCCGTAACTCATGGCTCATGGACGCAAGAAATTCCGATTTAGCCGCGTTGGCTTGTTGCGCTGCCGCCAGCGCGTGCTCGAGCTTCTCCACCATGCGGTTGAAGCCGGCGGCCAATTGGCCAAATTCGTCATCGGATTTGAGTTCGATCCGGTGTGATAATATGCCACCGCCAACGATGTGCGCGCCGTCCATCAGGGTGCGCACAGATGTCAGGATCGTGCGGGACAGAGCCCATGCCACGCCGCAGCCGAGCGCCACGGCCAAAAATGCCAGAAGCACAAGCAGCAGGGACGTGGTATCGGCCATCGATCTGGCGTCCTTCAGCACATTGACCTTTGCCTCATGGATCAGTGGCTGGACCTGATCGTCCAGAACCGTATCGATTTTCTCCAGGGTGAGCTCGAACCGGTTCATTTTCGAGTTCAGTGAGTCTGTATCTGCCATGATTTGCAGGCCAAGTTCCATGGCCGTGGAGAATTTTCGATCGACCTGGTTGAGCAGTATCCGCTCCTTGCCCGTCATGTTGGTTTGAAGGTAGGCGTTCTCAAAGCGACGGAAGTCTTCACGAGCGTCGTCGAGCGCGACACGGCGGGTTGGATTGGCGCGCAGCACGTAACTTTCAATCGCCTCCAGCGCCTCGTCTGTATTGATCTCCATTTCAAGGGCGGCTTCAAGCTTCGCAACACCCTGGGGTGTTTTACGGTCGATGACTGCCTGCAGCCTGTCATCGATCAATTCGTCGATTTCTTCGCCGATGGTCTCGAAGGCTTGCAAACGTGCCGTGCGTCGGTCGGCAAGTGTTGCAATTTCACGGCCGAGCTCTTGGAAGTCATTGTGGAGTTCGACCGCCAGGCGTCCATGTTTTGCCTCGGCAGGGGTGACAGCCAGCCGTGCGAAGGAAGCAGCGAAGCGTGCGAAATCCGCCGCGGAATCCGCGATAATCGCCAGTTGTTTCGCAGAAGGCGCACGCACATAATCGGTCACCGCGCGGGCGGTCTCGCTGGTGTTGATCTCCATCTCGAGAATCGCCTCTTCGAGCGGACCTGCGACGGTCACCACCTTCTCCAGATTCTGATGGACCCGTTCGGAATAGCGGTAGACGGCCAGACTGCAGAGTGCCGGCAAAAGAATCATCACCCCGAAGCCAATCCATAATTTACGGGCCACACCGCCACGCCACACGCCTGAAGCAGGCGGTAGTGCAACGATGGCGCCTTCAACCTCTGTCGCGTCTGATGTGCTCGTCATATGGGCTCTCCACGCGTTCAAATACGGCACGACAAAGTTAGGCTTTGTTTGCTCAGGTCGATAATCGGGGATTTACGCCATAAATGTGATCCGTATCATCACACCGGACGGTAAAGACGCTGTTAACCGAGTTGACACGCGGCGCTCTGGACCAGGGTGGATTTTTGTTGGCAGGTCAACGCGCGAACGCGGATGTCGGTGTTTTCCGGGGCAGGGGTAACCGCCGTTTACTCGGCGGCTGCTTTCGGGGCACGGGCAGCCTTTGGATCGAGGGCGGTGAGCAGCCGGCGGCGGATTGCTGCCTGGCGGTTGGCAGTTTCGATCTTCTGGCCGGTCAGGTCGGTGACGTAGAACACGTCGACCACCCGCTCCCCGAACGTGCTGATATGGGCGGAGCCGATATTGAGGTTGAGGTCCGACAGGGCAGATGTCAGATCGTACAAAAGCCCGGTGCGGTCGAGGCCGTTGACCTCGATGACAGTGAAAAGATTTGAAGGACTGTTGTCTATGATGACCAGTGGTTCGACCGAGAACGCCTTGACCCGGCGGGCCGGTTTGGATTTGCGCGCCACCAGATCACGTATCTGAACTTCGCCCCTGAGTGCCGCTTCGATAACTTCGGCGATCCGTTTTGTCCGCCGGGTTTCGTCCCGGGTGTCGGCAAACTCACGCTGCACATGTATGGTGTCGAGCGCCCAGCCGGTTCCAGTCGTAAAAATCTGTGCACTGACAATATCGGCCCCTGCCGCGGCACAGGCACCGGTCACCACGGATAGCAGGTGAGGGTGGTCAGGTGTATATACACACAGCTCTGTAATGTCGGTGAATTCATCCGTGCTCACATCGGTCACCACCTGTGTGCCGCTGCGCTCGGCAGTGCGGATCAGGCGGGCGTGCGCCACCTGGCGCCTGACATCGACACTCAGCCAATAGGGCGCATAATGCAGTGGCAGATAAGCCTTGATGTCTGCCTTCGTCCACTCCTCCGGCATCTCCTGGCGGAAGATTTCATGAGCATCCGCCAGGCGCTGTTCGCGCGGAACCGAGACATGACCACCCATCAGGATCGGTTCGGTTTCGTAGTAAAGCGTCCGTAGCAGCTGACCCTTCCAGCCGTTCCAGACGCCGGGGCCAACCGCCTTGATGTCGGCGACAGTCAGGATCAGCAGCATTTTAAGCCGCTCCGGGCTCTGCACCATTTCGGCGAAATCGAGGATCGTCTTGTAGTCGTTGAGATCCCGCTTCTGGGCAAAATCGCTCATGATCAGATGATTGCGCACCAGCCAGGCGACCATGTCGGTCTCGGCACCCGACAGCCCAAGCCGCGGACATAGAGACTTGGCAACCCGCTCACCTGCGATCGAATGGGATTCCTTGCGGCCCTTGGCGATGTCATGCAACAAAAGCGCGACGTAAAGCGCCGTGCGGTGCTTGAGGGAATGAATGATCTCGTTGGCCAGCGGGTGTTCGTCCGCCACCTCGCCCCGCTCGATCTCGCCCAGAATGCCGACCGCTCGCAGCAGATGTTCATCGACCGTGTAGTGGTGATACATGTTGAATTGCATGAGCGCGACGATCTTGCCGAAGTCCGGGATGAACCGGGCCAGAACGCCCGCTTCGTTCATGCGCCGGAGAATGATTTCCGGATCGCGTCTTGACGTCAGCAATTCCACGAACAGGCGATTGGCTTCGGCATCTTTGCGGAGCCTTTTGTCGATCAGCTTCAAGCGCCGGGTCACCATCTGGAGCGCCCGCGGGTGGATTCCGACATTATGTTTGTCCGCCAGATGAAACAGCCGGATCAGATTGACCGGGTCCTTGTCATAGGCATCGTCGGCGACGATGTTGATACGACCGGAAACGAGCGTAAATTCGGGTGAGTCTTTGACCACCTGGCGTGCTCTGCCGCGCAGACGGTTCATAATCCGGCTCAGCACCGGAGGCTGTTTCATCTGCCGCGCTTCGAGCGCTGCACAGAAGATCCTGGTCAGATCACCGACATCCTTTGCAACCAGGAAATAGTGCTTCATGAACCGTTCGACATGCTTGAGCCCGTCGCGTTCCACATAGCCCAACCGATGGGCCATTTGCGGCTGCAGATCGAATGACAGGCGGTCTTCCGCCCGGCCGGTGAGAAAATGCAGATGGCAGCGGACGGTCCATTGAAAGTTTTCGCATTTCCGGAACTTGCGGTACTCCGCCCGGGTGAAAACCCCGGCTTTGACCAGTTCGGCACTTGATTTGGTGCGATAGCAGAACTTGGCAATCCAGAACAGCGTCTGCAGGTCGCGCATGCCGCCCTTGCCGTCCTTGACGTCAGGTTCCACCAGATAACGGGACTGGCCGGCGCGTGCATGCCGCCCGTCGCGCTCGGCAAGCTTGCTGGTAATGAAATCCTCCACGCCGCCGATCATCACCTCGGTTTCGAACCGCTCCAGCAATTCGCCATAAAGCGCCTTGTCGCCCCAGATATAGCGCGCTTCCAGGATCGAGGTTTCGATCGTTGCATCGGTCTTCGACAAACGGACGCACTCGGTGACGCTGCGGGTTGCATGGCCGACCTTGAAGCCCAGGTCCCACAGCGTGTAGAGCACATATTCGACCACGCTTTCGCCCCAGGCGGTTTGCTTGTAGGGCAGCAGGAAAAGCAGATCGATATCCGATCCGGGCGCCAGCGTTCCCCGGCCATAGCCACCGACTGCGACAATGCTCAGACGTTCCGCATCGGACGGGTTCGTGGCGCGATAGATATGCGCAACGGCAAAATCATAGATGCACCGGATCAACTCGTCCTGGGCATCCGACAATGTCCTGGCACAGGCGGTGCCGCCGCCCCCGGCGCACAGCTTGTCCTCCGCCGCCATTCTGATCTGCTTGAAGCGGCCCCCGAGACAATCAAGGACGGCGCGCCGCAACGCGCTATCCCTGGAGCGGTGCTCGCGATAAAGCGCGGTCAGCTCGGCACGCAGTGCGGTGCCATCAAGCGTGATCTTGTCTTTAGCGGCCATGGCCGGAGTTTACCCCGATCACCGGCGGATGCCACGGTTTCTCAACCACAAGGCAAATGGCCGGTAAAGGGCTGTCGCCGGTTCAAGCGCCATCTTCGAACATCGTCTTCAGCTCATAGATGAGCTCCAGCGCGGTGCGCGGGGTCAACTCGTCGGGCAGGATGCCGGCAAGTCGTTGCTCGACCGCGCTCGTGCCATGGCCTGTCTGGCCTGCCGGGTTTTGCGGCCTGGCCGCGGTGAACAGCGGCAGGTCGTCGGCAAGCTCAGGCCCGGCGCGGTTGCGGTCCTTTCGCTCAAGCGCTTCCAGCACCGCGGTCGCCCGGTCGATCACGGAGGACGGCAATCCGGCCAGCTTGGCCACCTGAATGCCATAGGACCGGTCCGCGGCACCTGGCCCCACTTCGTGCAGAAAGATCACTTCGCCCCGCCATTCCTTGACCTTCATCGTGGCGTTGGCGAGTTGCCCCAATCGGTCGGCAAGGGCAGTAAGTTCATGGAAATGGGTTGCAAACAGGGCCCGCGACGCATTGACTTCATGCAGGTGTTCGACACAGGCCCAGGCGATCGACAAGCCGTCAAAGGTCGCGGTGCCGCGCCCGATCTCATCCAGGATGACCAGCGAACGCGGACCCGCCTGGTTGAGGATGGTCGCCGTTTCGACCATCTCGACCATGAAGGTGGAGCGGCCGCGGGCCAGGTCATCGGCAGCACCCACCCGGCTGAACAACCGGTCGACGATGCCGATATGGGCGGCACCTGCCGGCACATAAGAGCCCATCTGGGCAAGGATCGCGATCAGGGCGTTTTGCCGGAGAAATGTCGACTTTCCGGCCATGTTCGGCCCGGTCAGGAGCCACAGGCGGCCGTGCAGCTCACCGGATTCCGTTGCGGCGGCGTCGGGCGACAGGTCACTGTCATTGGGCACGAAGTCCGCCTCGCCGATTTGTGCAAGTGCCCGTTCGACCACCGGATGGCGGCCCTGTTCAACCCGGAATGCAAGCGTCTCGTCGACCCTGGGGCGCACATAACCCCCGGTTTCCGACAGCTCGGCAAGAGCACTGGCCACATCCAGTTCCGCCAGACCGTCGGCGATCACGGTGATGGTTCGGCTCAGCCCGCCAACCGCATCGACCAGCGCCTGGAAAATATCCAGTTCAAGCGCCAGTGCGCGCTCTGCGGCCATGGCTATTTTCGATTCAAGCGCACCCAGTTCCGTGGTTGTGAAACGCATGGCGTTGGCCATGGTCTGGCGATGGATGAAGGTCTCATTGAGCGGCGCCTCCATCAGCACGGAACCGTGCTGTGCGGTCACCTCAACAAAATAGCCAAGCACGTTATTGTGTTTGATCTTGAGGGATTTGACGCCTGAAATATCGGCGTATTTGTTCTGCAGGCCGGCGATCACCTTGCGGCTCTCGTCGCGCAAGCGGCGGTTTTCATCGAGTTCCTGTGAATGCCCCTGGCAAATAAAGCCGCCGTCGCGCGCAAGTGCGGGCAGGTCATCGGCAAGCGTCTGAGCCAACCTGTCTGCCAGACCCTGATCGTTAGTCCCCAGGCGCTGGCACGCGGCTTCGACCTCGTCGGGCATCACCACCAGGCCGCCGCCGGCGTCGAGCGCAACCACGATTTCGCGCGCCAGCACGATGCCATCGCGCACCGCGGCAAGGTCCCGCGGTCCACCGCGCCCGACCGTCAGGCGGGCGAGCGCACGCAACAGGTCCGGCGCGCCCCGCAGCAGGTCACGCAGGCTGGCCCGCAGCGCACGCAATTCGGCGAAGTAACCGATCGCGTCGAGCCGCTGGTTGATCACCTGGGCGTCGGTAAGGGGGCCGGCGAGCCGTTCAGCGAGGCGTCTGGCCCCGGCACCCGTTACCGTACGGTCGATGACCGACAGAAGACTGCCCTGGCGGGCGCCGGCCAGGGTCCGGGTGAGTTCAAGATTGGCGCGGGTTGCCGCATCGATCAGCATGGCAGCGCCTGAATGCTCGCGCACCGGTGGCCTCAGCGCCGGCATATTGCCGACCTGGGTCACAGCCACATAGTCCAGCAGCACACCGCAGGCAGCATGTTCCGCCCGTGAGAAATCGCCGAAACCCTCAAGCGCTGAAACGCCAAAATGTTCCTTGAGCCGCCGTTCTCCCGATGCACTGTCAAAACGGCTGGCCGGCAGCGGGGTCAGAACATCGCTAAGCCCGCTCCACAAATCGCGTGTCTCGGGATCTCCAAACATGCTGTCGGGAATGATGATTTCACCGGGTTCCAGCCTGGCGATGTCCGCCGCCAGCGTCCCAAGGTCGGTTTGCGATGTCACGAACTCGCCGGTTGAAATGTCAACCCAGGCAATGGCGTAGGCTGCCCCGCCACCTGCCCGCGCGAGCGCCATGAGATAGTTGTTTCGCCGCGCATCCAGCAGCGTATCCTCGGTCAGCGTGCCCGGTGTGACAAGCCGCACGACAGCGCGCTTGACCACGGACTTAGAGCCGCGTTTCTTGGCTTCGGCTGGATCTTCGGTCTGTTCGCAGACCGCAACCCGGAATCCGAGTTTGATCAGGCGCTGGAGATATTCGCTTGCTGCATGCACCGGTACGCCGCACATGGGAATATCGTCGCCCAGATGCTTGCCGCGCTTGGTCAAGGTGATGGAGAGCGCTGCCGCCGCCTTGACCGCGTCTTCAAAGAACAGCTCGTAGAAGTCTCCCATGCGGTAGAACAGCAGGCTGTCGGGATGGCCCGCCTTGATCGCAAGATATTGCGTCATCATCGGCGTGGCGCCGCCGGACTGCTGCTGCTGTGGGGTATGTTGGTTCATGGCTGAGTGTTGCGCGCGCGTTCAGATCCAGGAGATGGCGGCAGACTAGCAAAAACCACAGGTCACCTCACGAAGGTTTGCGTTTTGTTCACAGTCTTGCCGCACATGCGCCCCCGCCCGTTGTGCGCTGCACACAATACCTTGTGATCGTCATGTCGGCTCATTAAAGTCGCACTCAAACCGGGCAACGCAATAATTCAGTAAGAAGAGAAATCAATGGTGATTGAAAATTCAGATCGCAAACGCCTCCAGTTCACCGAGCAGGAAGCCTTGCAATTCCATCAGAAAGGCAAGCCGGGCAAGCTCGAGGTTAATCCGACCAAGCCGATGGCCACCCAGCGCGACCTGAGCCTCGCCTATTCGCCGGGTGTTGCCGTGCCCGTGCGGGTCATCCACGAGCGTCCCGAAACCGCCTACGACTATACCGCCAAAGGCAACATGGTTGCGGTCATCTCAAACGGTACGGCAATCCTCGGCATGGGAAATCTGGGCGCCCTGGCGTCCAAGCCGGTAATGGAGGGAAAAAGCGCCCTGTTCAAGCGGTTCGCCGATGTCGACGCCTTCGATCTGGAAGTCGACACAGAGGACGTTGACCAGTTCATCAACTGCGTGCGCTATCTCGGCCCGGCCTTCGGCGGCATCAATCTCGAAGATATCAAGGCGCCGGATTGTTTCATCATCGAGCAGCAGCTGCGCGAGATGATGGATATTCCGGTGTTCCATGACGATCAGCATGGCACGGTGATCATCGCGGCCGCCGGGCTGATCAATGCACTCGATCTGACCGGTCGCAAGTTGAAGGACGTAAAGCTGGTCTGCAACGGCGCCGGGGCCGCCGGCATCGCCTGTCTCGAATTGATCAAGGCCATGGGCATGCCTCATGAAAACGCCATCCTGTGCGATTCCAAGGGCGTTATCTACCAGGGCCGCGAAGAGGGCATGAACCAGTGGAAGACCGCCCATGCGGTCGACACCGACGCCCGCACCCTGGAAGACGCGGTCAGGGAGTGCGACGTGTTCTTCGGGGTTTCGGTCAAGGGCGCCCTGACCCCGGAGATGGTCGCCACAATGGCGGACAAGCCGATCATCTTTGCCATGGCCAATCCGGATCCTGAGATTACGCCCGAAGAGGTCGCCGAGGTGCGGAGCGACGCGATCATGGCGACCGGCCGCTCTGACTATCCCAACCAGATCAACAACGTGCTGGGTTTCCCCTATATTTTCCGCGGGGCGCTGGATGTCAGGGCGCGCACCATCAACGAGCCGATGAAGATCGCCGCCGCCCATGCGCTCGCCGATCTGGCGCGCGAAGAGGTGCCCGACGAGGTCGCCGCCGCCTATCACGGCACAAGGCCGAGTTTCGGACCGCAATATCTTATACCCGCCCCGTTCGACCCGAGGCTGATTTCCGCCATACCGCCCGCGGTCGCCAAGGCGGCCATGGATTCCGGTGTTGCCGGCCGTGATATTGTCGATATGGACGCCTATATCGTCGAATTGAGCGCCAGGCTCGATCCGATAGCCGGCACGCTTCAGAGTATTTTCGAGCAGGTCAAGCAGTCGCCGAAACGGGTGGTCTTTGCCGAGGGCGAGGAAGACCGCGTCATGCGCGCCGCCAACGGATTTGCCAGCTCCGGTCTCGGCGACGCGGTTCTTGTTGCCCGCAACACCGAGATCGAAGACCTCATCAGGGCAAGCGGTATCGAACTGCACGAAGCGGTCTCGATCCACAATGCGCGCGTTTCGGACCGCAATGCCGATTATGCCCAGTTCCTCTATGAGCGGCTGCAGCGCCGTGGATTTCTGTTTAGGGACTGCCAAAGGCTGGTGAACAACGACCGGAATATATTTGCCGCCTGCATGGTCGCCATGGGCGACGCCGATGCCATGGTCACCGGTATCACGCGCAATTATTCGGTGGCGCTAGAAGACATTCGCCAGGTGATTGACACCGAACCCGGCCATCGCCTGATCGGGGTTTCCATGGCGATATGCCGGGGCCGCACGGTGTTTGTTGCCGATAGCGCCATTCAGGAGCAGCCAAGTGCCGCGGAGCTTGCCGATACCGCCGAAGAGGCCGCCGGCGTGGCGCGCCGCTTCGGCTATGAACCGCGTGTTGCACTTCTGTCCTATTCGACCTTCGGACACCCCGAAGGAACCACCTCCAACCCGATCCGTGAAGCGGTCGCAATCCTGGACCAGCGCGCCGTCGATTTCGAGTATGACGGTGAAATGTCCGCGGATGTGGCCTTGAGCCGTGCTGCCATGGATGTCTATCCGTTCTGCCGGTTGAGCGAGCCCGCCAATGTCCTGATCATGCCGGGTTTCGATTCCGCCAGCATCGCCACCAAAATGCTTCAGGAACTGGGCGAGGTAACTGTAATCGGGCCGCTTTTGGTCGGCTTGCAGCATTCCGTCCAGATCGCGCCACTGAACTCAACCGCCTCGGACCTGGTGAACATGGCGGCAATCGCTGCATACAACATCAACAGCTGAGCGATTGGTTTGAAAAGCGGGTGCTCTAGACCCTTTCATGTACATATTGAACCGTTTGATGGCGCCAAATCGGTTTGTCCGGCAAGGCGCAGTGTGAAGCGCGATGTGGTGCATCGGGCAAGCGCTGCAACATAGCCGGCGAGCCGATTTGGCCCACCGAAGGCTGGGATTTCGCGCCCGCCGACTGCGTTAAAGCCCGCTTGTGGACATATAGTCCACGGCGCGAACTTTGCCTTGCCGGCAGACAAGAAATCCCAGTCAAACTGATTCAATATGAACATGAAAGGGTCTATAGAGCCGGGTCTGTGTTCACCAGCGCAACCTGCTGTCCGGCGAAATGCGAGAGATATCGTTTGTTGATATCGGTGACCGGCATGACGATGAACACATCGGTCGAATTGAACTGGTGGTCGATCACCGCGCCATCGCCGACATACGCGCCGGCCCGGATATAGCCCTTGATCAAGGGCGGCAGTGCCCGCATTGCCTCACGCTCGTCAAGCTGGTCGCGGGGCAGCAAAGCCATGTCGACGTACCGTTCAGGCAGCGCCCGCACGCGCCACTCAAGCGGCGCTCTGTGGCGGTAGTGCAGGTAACTGAGCGGCAGGGCGAGCGCCTGCGGATCGGTTCCCTCCAGGCTGGCGCAACCAAGCATCACATCGAGTTGGTGGGCCTGCAGATAACTCCAAATTCCCATCCACAGGAGTTCGATAACCGGCTTGGTGCGATAGGGCTCAAGCACACAGGACCGGCCCAGCTCGACAAAACTGAGCGTTCCGCCCTTGGCCTGCAGCAGTGGGCCGATGTCATATTCATCCGCTGAATAGAAGCCCGAATTGCGCTCCGCGACGTCCTGGCGCAACAGGCGATAGGTGCCGACCACTTCGCCGTCCTCGACCTTGATCGGTGTTGTCTCTCCAGATCCCCCATGCGTGGTAATCACCAGAAGGTGATCGCAGATCGCATCAAATTCATCGGCATCACGTCGATTTGAGCGCATTTGCGGATCAGGCTGTGCGTCCATCTCTTCATAAAAGATCTGGTATCGCAGGGCCTGGGCGGCCTCGATCTCGCCTTTGCCGGCGGCAAGCCGGACGATCATCTGGCCCTTGCGCCCAAGCACTTCTCCAGAGTGAATGTCCACTCCTCCGGCCGACCCGTTCAGCCGGGCAATGGTTTCAACGGATTTCAGCGCTCTCACAGTCATGGTTGCCGATTCTCCGGTTGCCGCATACTCACCAGCAAAGACTGCGCCATGGGACACCGACCGGCGGTGTGAACAGTAGGGCAGTGTGCCACCATAGTCGTTCCATGTCAGGCCTGGCAGAATGTCATAAAGCAACATCATATTAAAGCGTGATGACGCTCGAAGATAGATGCTTGAAACTGTGTCGCAGGGGCGTTATCGCTCGATCACCCCTAAAGCCCATGAAAATCCGACCTATTGATTGCGCAACACTGTGCCGATTTTGAGGATGGTGTGAAAATTTAACAATTCTGAAATTGCGCCGAATATCAGCGCTTTAGACCACGCGAGTTCCATTGCTGCAGCACCGAGATCAGCTCTTCCCGATCGAACGGCTTGGCCAGATAGCCATTCATACCAGCCGCCAGGCATTCCTCCTGGTGCTCTCGCATGGCGTTGGCGGTCAGTGCGATGATCGGCAGCGCGGCGTCGCCATCACGCCCAAGTCTCGCTTCGATTTGACGAATCCGCCGGGTCGCCGCCAATCCGTCCATCTCCGGCATCTGCATATCCATGAGAACCAGATCAAACGCTGTGTGCGGTCCGGTATCGGTGTCGGTTTTTTCCAGTGAAGCCTCGACCGCGGCCACCGCCTGTCCGCCGTTTTTGACGTGTTCCACCGTGTGGCCAGCGCGCATCAGCATGGAACGGGCAAGCATGGCGTTGATGTCGTTATCTTCAGCAAGCAGGATATTCATTGCCGCCGGGGGCGGTGCTGACGGATCGCCATCACCACCGTCGGACACGGATAACCCATCTTCATCATCCGGCCGGCAATTGATTTGCGACAGCATCGTCAGTAGAGATTTGCGCCGCACCGGGTTCAGCAGATAGCCGTCGCACCCTCGTCCCATACGGTTGCGAAGATCGTGACGGCGTTCCGGCGTTATCATGACATAGTGGCAGGACGCAGCGGTCATTCCGACACGGCGCCTGCGGTGTCCGCGCCAGCAGTCATAGTCCCATATCACGACGCTCGGACCGGACAGGTCTGTGTTTTGCGTGGCTTTGGGCAGTTGGCTCATAAGCTGCACGTCGGCACCGAACACGCGCAAATACCGCTCCAGCAATTTGGATGAAGTGACCCGTTCGGACACAACCCAGACGGTCTGTCCCTCCAGAGCGTCACTTTGGAACGATTGTCGATCCTCTGCCGCATAGGTTTCCAAATCCAGGTCGAAGCGGAAAACCGTGCCGTCGCCGGGCCGGGTGTCGACCGCAAGCGTACTGCCCATGAGATCCAGCAGGCGCCTTGAAATGGATAAACCGAGCCCGGTGCCGCCATATTTCCGCGCAAGTGTCGAATCGGCCTGGCAGAATTCATCGAACACATGTGCAACCTGGTCCGGGTTCATGCCAATGCCGCTGTCGGCAACCGAAAACCGCAACTTCAGGGTGCCACCACAGCGGGGGTCGCTCTGTAAAGCGGGCCGGGCACTCACCACGGCGAGCGGTTCAACGCAAATCTGTACGCCGCCGACTTCAGTGAACTTGACGGCATTTCCAACCAGGTTCAAGAGAACCTGGCGCAGACGCATTTCGTCGGCGACCATATCTCCTGAAATCATCGGATCGATGTAGCAACCGATCTCGATGTTCTTGGCGTGCGCCCGCGGCGCCATCAGTTCGACAACGTCTTCGACCATACCCGCAAGATTGAACGGCTCCGGCTTGAGCGCCAGCTTGCCGGCTTCGATTTTGGAGAAGTCGAGTATCTCGTCGATAATCGACAACAGGGACTTGCCAGATACCTGGATGGCGCGGGCATAGGTCCGCTGTTCCTTGGACAGTTTCGTGTCCATCAGAAGCTCGGTCATTCCGATGACACCGTTCATCGGGGTTCTGATTTCATGGCTCATGGTGGCCAGAAACATTGATTTTGCACGGTTTGCGGCTTCCGCCTGGTCCCGGGCGTGTTCGAGATCCTTCAGCCCTTTTTTCTGCTCGGTGACGTCGCGCCCGACGCTTTGAATCTCGATTGCCATGCCATCGGGACCGGGTATCGCGGAATCTTCCCACAGAAACCACCGTTTGCCGTCCGCTGTGTCGATCATCTGCTCATAAGGCTGGGTTTGGGCAACCGTGTCGCCCGGCCCTATGGGCAAGTTCGGCGGGTTTGCGGACAGCACATCAAACGACAAAGGCCGGCCAAGCGCTTCATGGGCGGCGACCCCGAAAACCCGGCCGAACACGCCATTGGCAAAGGTCAGCGTCCCGTCCAGCGAACGCCTGATGATGATGTCCCCCTGGCTTGCCACCAGGCCCCGATACCGTGCTTCACTCTCTCGCAGCAGGGCGGTTTGGCGATCGAGCGCCTGAACCTGGCGGCGGCTGCCGATCCATGCCTTCAATGCCCCCGCCATGGCCAGTAGCGCCAGAGCGATAACCGGCTCGGCATTGACCGCCAGCGACGGGATCTGGAGCGCAAACCGCATGAACAGCAAGACGCCCGCCAGTGTTGACACGATGATGATCGTGGTGCTTGCCAGGCGTTCGAATTTGACCTCGCTGCGTGCTGAAGGCGCCAGGCGCGGGCGCTCGCGACGCTCCTCGCAACCATCAACCGTCAAGGCTTTTCCGCGCAGTGATGGGTCTTGATCCGCCATAGAACCTCATGCGCGAAAAATTGAGAACCCGCGCGTCGAATTACAGCTGACCACATTTTGGTTGAGAAAAGACTTAACCACGCAGCGAATTTACTCATGGTTAAGCAAGCGTTAACTGTTTGGTAACGCCTTGGACGCCACGGTTGCCGCCAACGAATTCTGCCACGAATCGAAGGTGCTGCAATGAACCAGGCTTGGACGCCGGCGGTCGATCTTTCAACGAGTGATACAGTAGAGGAACATCTGTGCGGCCTAGTCGAGGTGTTTCTTGACCACGGCCCCGATGCACCCCTTGGGCGTGACGGCAGGATCATCAGATTGCTCGCCGCCTCGCCCGGCTCACCGGTGGTAACTGCATTGACCAGCTACATGCCTGAATTGGTGGAGCGTAATCTCGAATTCAGGTTCGTGTTTGCCGATCGCGGGCTGCCCGGAGCCCGCAGTGACCTGGCGTCGGCACTCAATAACGCCAGTGACGGCCTGGCCGACCGTGCAGGGGTTCTGAAACGCATTGTCGGTGCGCCGGCACGCAGGGTGCATGAATCCCTGGTGCTTGGAGACCGGTTGGCCTGGATCGGCGCGCCGATGCCGAACTCATGGGCGCTTGGCGCTGAGCTGGGCCAGATCATCCGCCGCCCGAGTGCCGTGCAACTGGCCGCTATGGGGTTTGAAAGTGTCTGGATCGGGTCGGAAGAGTGGATCATGTCGGCCGACATTCCGGCCATGCCGACGGTTTTGAAGCCGGTCTACCAGAGTATGACCGGGTAGTACCATTTTTCACACCGTGCACCGATCGCGGCTAGAGCGCTTTCTTTCCATACGGAATCGGTTTGACCGGTTTTTCGCGTCTGCTGGCAAGGCAAGGTCCACGCCGTGGTCCTAGTGACCACAAGTGGAGCTTAACGCCGTCCAGCGGGCGCAAAAAACCGGCCTTCGGTGGGCCATACAGGCTCATCGCCGGCGTTGCAAAGCTTGCCCGATGCCCCAACATCGCGCTGCGCGTTGCGCCTGGTCGAGTGAGCCTGTCTGGCACCATCAAACTGCTTCCGTATGGAAAGAAAGCGCTCTAATGCCAAAAGACGATCTCACGGTCGCCATCGCCGGTCTTGGCGCCATTGGCGCAACGGTTGCCCGCCAGTTGGATGCCGGACGGGTGGCAGGCTTGCGCCTTTCAGCACTCGCTGGACGCGACCGCTCAAAGAGCGAACAGTTCACCGCAACACTTGAATGCAATCCGGCGCTGGTTCCCCTCGACCATCTTGCAGATCATGCAGATATTGTCGTCGAATGCCTGCCCTCGTCGGTTTTCGATCAGGTCGCCATACCAGCAGTCGACGCCGGGCGAATTCTGGTCGTGCTGTCTGCGGGTGCGTTGCTTGAGCGGGCGGATCTGATTGCGCAGGCAGACATTACCGGTGCGCGTATTATTGTACCCTCAGGCGCAATCCTTGGGCTCGACGCAATCTGTGCTGCTGCCGAAGGGCGGATCGACAGCGTGACCATTGTCACCAGAAAACCGCCAAAAGGCCTGCTCGGCGCCGCCTATCTGGACGACAATGGCATCGACATATCAAATCTCTCCAAACCGCTGTGTGTTTTCGAAGGGCCGGTCCGCGAGGCGGCCCGCCACTTCCCGGCCAATGTCAATGTCGCCGCCGCGATAAGCCTGGCCGGCATTGGGGCCGACCGCACCTGCGTGGAAGTTTGGGCCGATCCAGGTCTTGAGCGTAATACCCATGCGGTCAGTGTGGTGTCCGACAGCGCCAATTTCACCATGACCATCGAGGGTCTGCCGACAGACGAAAATCCGCGCACCGGCCGCATCACACCGCAAAGCGTGATCGCCACCCTGCGCCGCCTCACCGCACCGCTTGTCATCGGTACCTGAGCGGTCCGCTATCTTCCTACCCCAGCGCCAGAATCAGCAGCAGCGGCAAGGTTGCAAAGGACAGCAGGGTCGAGACCAGAACCACGCTTGCGACCTCTTCGGGCACCCGGTCATGGCGCGCGGCGAACAGGTAGACGAACACCGCCGAGGGCATGGCTGATTGAATGATCAGAACGCCCCGTGCAGTGCCGGTCAGGCCGAAAGCTGCGGCAAGCGCCAGACCGACCGCCAGGCCGATACCCAGACGCATAACCGCCAGCACGATGCTGCGCTGGAGCGACGAGACGGTCATTTCCGCAAGCGACGCGCCGAGGGTCAAAAGCATGATCGGGATCGCCAATCCGCCGAGCAGGTTGACCGTGTTGGCCAGCCATTCGGGCGGACTTGTCTGGGTAAACATGCATACCAGACCCGCCGCGATCGCATAATAGCTTGGCGACCGCGCCGCCAGTCGCCAGTCGAGCCGCCCCTCCGCAAGTGCTGGCGCTGACACGAACATGGCGATTGTTGTGACCGTGAACACCGCAATGCCCAGGGACAGCCCTTCGTCGCCAAAGGCAAACAGGCACAGGGGCAGGCCGACATTGCCGTTATTGCCATAGAGCAGTGCCGTCAGGTAGTCGCGCGCCGGCCATCTGAGCAGTGCCAGCACCGCCACACAAATGACAGCGATACCTGCGAGCGAGGCAAATGTAATCCCGGCCATTTGGATAAACGCCGATGGCGTGATCTGAAGTTTGGCAAGGGTGGCAAAGATCAGTGCTGGAGTGGCGATATTGATCGCCAGTGTGGTGACAAATTCACGCTCAAAGGGACGCCCTGACCTGACCCAGAGAAATCCGATTGCAGCGCACACGAAAACCGGCGCAATGATCGATACCAGCTGAGCGTACATATCAGGCTAGGAGCAAAAGCGGATGCCGGGAGGGTTTGTTGTGGTCTATTGTGACTTGACCCCGGTCTTGCCGCCAACCGACCCGAACAACGCATGGATCTTTTCGACATAAGACCGGTAGCGGTCGAAGGACGACCTGTCATCCGTATCGGCGGCATTTGTGAAACGCACTTTGAGCATGCATTCGGTATCGTGCGACATGCCGATATATTCAAACGCCGTCACATTGTATTCCTTGTAAGTGGCGGTCACGGTTTCCGCATAGAATGACACCGCACCGATTGTCCAGCTTGGCAGCGCTGCCGCGTGCATGACCTTGTCGCCGCGCCGCTTGGTAGCGAATTTGATCGCTTCCGTGGCGCCTTTCAGTTCTTCCTGCAATATGCTGTCGGACACCTCGCTGCGATCACCGTCGAACTTGAAGATGGACAGGATCTGGCCGGCGCCGCCAAATTTGATGACCACTCCGTCACCGCGCTTTTCAAGCTTCTTGTGCAGCAGGCGCTTCATGGATTCGAATGAATCCGGGCTGCTCGGGAAAGACCTGCATTTGCCCTCCGCGATGCCGCCGAGGGTCAGCAGGAAACAGCCGGCAAGCGCTGCGCGCGCAAAACGGTCAACCATGGCGGAACATCCTGATTTCGAGTGGCCTGAAGCTAGCCCGCATTTCTCACACCCTCCATGATCTGCGTCGCCTGCAGGCGACCGCCCGCATCGTTGCGGCCCTCAACCGTAGGCCCCGCTACGCTTTTCGGTCCACTCCTTGCGGTGCAGACGCCTGCAGGCGACGCAGACCGTGGGGGGTGTGAGAAATACGGGCTAGACGCGTCCATGCTGCCCCGCTGGTCCTACTGATTGGTGCATCGTGCGCTGTTCGGCTCGATCAGGCACCATTTGTTCGGTGGCGGTTTGCCGCGCTTCGGCGGCGAACTTGGTGGCGGGGCGGTGCGACGCCGAGGTTTGGGTTTCGGCTCAGCGGCAACCCGCATACCCGCATAGATCCGCACTGCACGCTTGGTGCCCGAGCCGGGCAGTCCATCGATCGCGCCGCGATAGGCGCCGTCCGCATTGAGGCCTGCCTGCAATACCCTCCAGAAGTCTTTTGACCACGCCCTGGTGTCGTTGATAAAGCGGCCGGCATAGCGTTTGCCACCGTCTCGAAGGGCGATCAGGGCATAGTCGCCGGCAAGTTCCGGATCGCCTTCGCGATCGTAATGTTCCGCAAGCTTGATGGCGGCGCGTCGATCGCCATTGTTGGCCTTGCGCAACAGCTTGCCGATATCCAGCCCCTGGTTCTGGGTCTGCGGCTCGGAGGTGTTGTCGGTGAGAGCCGCGGTCTGTTGTTGATTTTGCTGCGGTGCAACGTTTTGTGTGTTCGATTGAGCCGGGTCGTTTTGCGGTTCTGCCCTGGCGACCTCAACTTTCTTGGGCTCCAGTCTTTGCTCCGCGCGGGCAATCAGCACCCGTGCCAGATCGACATAGACGCCATAGGGGAAGCGGTCGATATAGGTCTGCAGCAGGTCTTTGTCATTGCTGTCCTTGACGGTTTCCCAGAACGACAGTTCCATGGCGTTTTGCTCAGCGGTCAGCCGGGTCTGTGCAGCAAACGTATTGCCGTTATTGGCCGACCGGGCAGTGGTATCGGGACTGTCGGTCGGCGTGTTGGCGGCAAGCTGCTGGGTAGCGGCCTGGGCACCTGGTTTGAAATAGAACTGGCCGGTCAGAGAGGAATGGTCCCACGGAATCTGCTTTTCTCCGGTCGCCCGAATGACGTCCTGGCGCACCTTGATCATCATGGTGCTGACATCGAGCCCTGGGGTTTCGATATGGGAAAGCAGCGCCCGCGTGAACGGGCTGTGCCGCCCGGTTCCATCGAGTGCGATATTGCCCGGCTGCGTGGCATAGGCGATCAGGGTGCCGACGCCGGCCTCGACCCGCGCCAGCCCACGCCCGAAATTGGCCGACCGCCCGCTCGCCATGCTGCGCGCCAGGGTCTTGGTCAGCGGATTGTCGCGGCAGGCATCCAGAAACACCAGATTAGCCGACCGGTTGCGGGTCATCTGGCGCAGCACCGCCTCAAGCTTGATCGTGCCGAAATCCAGGTCAGCCCGGTCGTCAAGCTGCGCATCGACCGGCACCAGATAGTTATTGCCGTCAAGCTGCAGACCGTGCCCGGCATAATAGAACAGCGCCACGTCGGCGCCCTCAAGCGTTTTGGAAAATTTCCGCACCAGCCCGATCAGCCCCTGGATGTCCACATCCAGTCCGCTCACAACTTCAAAGCCCAGGCGGGTCAGCACACCGGCCACGGCTTCCGCGTCGTTTTTCGGATTGGCAAGACTTGCAGTGTGCTGGTAGGCCGAATTGCCGATCACCAGCGCCACCCGTCGCTCCGCCTGAACCGGCGTCAGGGCGGCAAATGTCACAGCCACGAACAATATGGTCGCAAACAGGTTATTCATGGGCGCCATCATACGCGCAACCGGGCGCCAGACCAAGCATTTGCACATTGGTGAGATACGCTTCACGCCGCAGCGCTCATCCCCGATCCCACATGCCGGTAGCTGAGGGCTTCGGCGATATCGATGCGGGTGACCGGCTCCCGGTCGGCCAGATCAGCAAGTGTGCGGGCTACCTTCAACACCCGGTGGAAGCCGCGCGCTGATAGATGCATCTGTTCGGCTGCCTGGTGCAATAGTTTGAGACCGTCGGCCTCCGGCCGGGCGATCTGCTCCAGGAGGTCGCCATCGGCTTGGGTATTTGTGCGCAGATGGCCAACTCCCAGGCGGTGGAACCGGGCGCGCTGGCGGTCCCGCGCCGCCGCCACCCGTGATGCAACAGCGTCACTCGCCTCGCCGGGAGCTGCCGCCATCAGGTCGGAGGCGCGCACCGCTGGCACCTCGATGCGCAGGTCGATGCGGTCGATCAACGGGCCTGAAATGCGGCCCTGATAATCATCCGCACAGCGCGCGCCCCGGCGGCAGGTGAAACCCGGCTCGCCGGCGCGGCCGCATTTGCACGGGTTCATGGCGGCGATCAGCTGAAATCTGGCCGGATAGGTCACATGATGGTTGGCCCGGGCGATCACCGTGGCGGCTGATTCCATGGGCTGGCGCAGGGATTCAAGCACCTTGGGAAGGAACTCCGGCAATTCGTCCATGAACAACACGCCATTATGGGCAAGCGCCATTTCCCCGGGGCGCGCGCGCTGGCCGCCGCCGACCATGGCGGCCTGGCTGGCGGAATGATGCGGCGCCCGGAACGGCCGGCGCGGCGAGATGCGCCCGCCCGCCAGTTCACCGGCAACCGAGGCGATCATCGAGACCTCGAGCATTTCAGCAGCACTCATGGGTGGCAGGATCGAGGGCAGGCGCTGGGCGAGCATGGATTTGCCGGCACCCGGCGGGCCGGTCATCAGGAGGTTATGTCCACCGGCGGCCGCAATTTCGAGCGCCCGGCGGGCACTTTCCTGGCCCTTGATATCGGCCATATCCGGCAAAAGCTGGCCGTCATCCGCCTTGAGCGGCTGCGGTCGCGACAGCACCTGTGTGCCCTTGAAATGATTGATCAGCTGGATCAGATTATCCGGCGCCAGGATGTCGATGCCATCTCCTGCCCATGCCGCTTCGGCGCCGCAGGCGCTCGGGCAGATCAGGCCGAGGCCGCGGGCATTGGCCCCCATGGCGGCCGGCAGCGCACCCGCCACATGGCTGATCGAGCCATCCAGCGATAACTCGCCAAGCACCGCATAGCGGTTGAGTATGTCCGGCGACAGGATGCCGACCGCCCCCATCAGGCCGAGCACGATCGGCAGGTCGTAATGGCTGCCTTCCTTGGGCAGATCGGCGGGCGCCAGATTGACGATGATCCGTTTGGGCGGCAGGGCGAGGCCGATCGCGGTCAGCGCCGCGCGCACCCGCTCACGGCTTTCCGCCACCGCCTTGTCCGGCAGGCCGACCACGGTAAAGGCGGGCAGGCCCGGGGCAATCTGCACCTGCACATCGACCGGAACCGCCTCGATCCCGGAAAAGGCAACCGTTCCAACATGGGTGACCATGGCGCACACCTGCACAACACAACCTTGAGTATCAATTCTTGGAAAGCCTATGTCAAAACCCGGGCGTGATCAAGAACATTTAGAGAACATACGTTTTGCGCCGACCATTGAAACGATTGAAACCATTGCAGTGGTTGAAACATTGCACCAGTGCCGCCACGTCGGTCCCAGCTTCGACAACCATCGGATCGAAACAGGAACATCCCCATGAACATCCATGTCACAAATAGCCTCGACACCCGCATCCGCCCGGCAATAAAAGCCGACGCTCATGCCCTGGCCGATCTGATCAATTTCGCCGGCGAGGGCCTGCCGCTTTACCTCTGGAAAAAAATGGCCGAGCCGGGCGAGACCGCCTGGGAGGTTGGCCGCCGCCGCGCAAAGCGGGAAGATGGCGGCTTTTCCTACCGCAACGCCACAGTGCTTGAGATCGAAGGAGAGGTGACTGCCGCCCTGATCGGCTACCCGCTGCCGGAGGTGCCCGAACCCATCGATTATGGCAAGATGCCCGCCATGTTCGTGCCCCTGCAGCAGCTTGAAAACCTGGCACCCGGCACCTGGTACGTCAATGTGCTCGCCACCTATCCGCACTGGCGCAATAAGGGCCTTGGCACCAAATTATTGTCAATCGCCCAGACGTTGACGGCAGATGCGGGCAGGCAGGGCTTGAGCATTATCGTGTCGAACACAAATCCGGGCGCCCGCCGGCTTTACCAGAACAGCGGTTACCGGACCGTCACCGACCGGCCGATGGTCAAGGACGACTGGCAAAACCCCGGACAGAGCTGGGTGCTCATGACGAAACCGGCATGACCGCCGTCATCAACCGGCCACCGCCTTCGGATAGCGCAATTTTTGTCATTTACACGCCGAACGGTGCGAAGCGGGTCAGTCGTCAGACGGCGTGCCACCAACCGCATAGGGTTTACTTGCCGAAAGCGCGGTGCGGCCCTTCGCATCCAGCGCATTAACGAAGACCAAAACGGTCGTTCCTGCTTTGAGGTGGGCAACGTCAAAAGGCTTTGACAAGACAAAGGTGCCGTTACTGTTGCGTTCGAACTGCGCCAGATTGTCCAACGGATCGCCCTTTTGATCTGCGACATGGACAAAGAACTGGTAGGGTGCGGTTCCACCTTCCACGGACGTCTTAAAGTTCAATTTCCGATCTTCAGCTTCAACAAACTCTATCGGTCGGACAACAAACTCTTCATTCGCATCGTCACTTGGCAAACCAAAATAAAAACCCAGAACCGTACCGAATATGCCGAGTAGCATCGACAAGATTGTCTTGGCTCTGTCATAGATTTCGCGCGAGGTCGAGTTAACGTCGAACACGATGGCTGCTGTGATCACCATAAAAATCGATATCGCTCCCACAGCAAAGAGCAACGTGATAAATCCCCGCGCAATATCGTTCAATGCGAACGATTCAAGCACGCCTTCGGCTATTAACCCATAGACTATGACCAATCCGGCAAGGCCGATGATGCCCGAAATCGTCAAGTTTTGTGGTCGGGAGAGGAATCGGAGTGATGGGCCAGCAAAACGCCCCACTTCGCGTTGCAACGGTAGGGCGAGGTAGGAATCGACCAGGCGTTTTGCTGCCGCCTTCAGTAGACTCCGCTTGTGCGTGCCGTCCTCAATGGCAGTGGCAGCATCAATGGCGCTCATAAAATCGGCCAGCCGAATTTTGCCGGCCACAATGTCCGCTTTGAACTTTGATGCGCTCAATATTTGGCGGATCGATCCAGCAACAAGATCACCGTTGCCTTCCTGTTCGGCCAGATACTCAAGGAAATCCGAATCTGGTTGGCCCGGCTCAATTTGGCTTTTCTGCGTCAGCGCGGCCGCAACTTCATCCAGTTTTTCCAACACCGTCTGGATACCATTCTTGGCAGTTGCGATAGTCAGGGCGAGTTTGTCCACATCGCCGGTCGCCAGGATTTCACTGCGAGTACTTTCCGATGCGGAGACGGTCAGAAAAGACATGAGCCGATCTATTTTCGGCTTGTCGGGACCGTCATCTGTTTGTTTGTCTTTCAGCCAGCTTTCCAGTGGAGCCCTATCCACTCCTGCCTGTGGTGAAATCTCGGCATAGATTTTCAGGATCTCGGTTCCATCGGCCAATGTCTGGTCGAGTTCGTCTAGCCTCGCCTGGGCGAGGTCTTTGACCGCTTTCACCGCGGCCGCATCGCTTTCGGATCCGGAGATCGAACCGTGAACGTCAGCAGCAAGCCCCTCCAGCAATGTTTGCACCGCGCGGGCGTTGTCGCCCATGGCGCCTTCTTGTTGGGCCAATGCACTTAAATTTTCCAGAAACTCTTTGCCGGTCATTGTGGTTTGCCCCCGTGTTTTCTTATTGCTGAAACTTCCCCGATGAACTGTCACCAGTTCGAATTAATGTAACAGTTTGAACAGAGCGCCGAAGGTGTGAGGATGATACGATACGACCGCATGTCCCGCGTAGTCAATTCACCGTTACGACAGATGGCTCACGAAAATTTCTCTGGTTTCGCATAACTCACCACAGAGGTTTGCTTAATCCGAGGAATGTTATGTCGGATTGATTTGTTTTACGGGTGGTGATGAACAGTCATTAACGCCTTTCGTTCTGTCGCTTTTTTCAAATATGATCTCAAGATCATCCTGTTCAGCGAAAGATATTCGCAGGTGCGTCCCGTCCGATGAGATCTAGGAAGTTCCCAATCAGTCACCCGACCACCCGTTCAGGCGTGCCGGGCCGCTGGCGGGTCTGCCACTGCTCATCGACATAATAATCGAGATTGGACGGTGCCAGGCGCTGGCCGCGGATCGCGTCGGCACCCTTCTCGCCGATCATCATGGACGGTGAGTTGAGATTGCAGCCGGGGATCTGCGGCATGATCGAGGCATCGACCACACGCAATGCCTCCATGCCGTGCACCCGGCAGTCCGCATCGACCACCGCCATCTTGTCGGTGCCCATCTTGCAGGTACCGCTTGGATGATAGGAGGACGCCACATTGGCGCGCACATAATCGTCGATCTCGTCATCAGACGTGACGTCCGCGCCGGGCTCGAGTTCTCTGCCGCGATAGGCATCCATGGCCGGCTGCGCCAGCATTTCGCGCGCCAGGCGGAATGCCGCGCGCATTTCGATCCAGTCGCGCTCATGGCCCATGGCATTGAACAATATGCGCGGGCGTGCGTCCGGGTCAGCCGAGCGGAGCCGTACCCAGCCACGGCTCAAAGTGCGCTGCGGGCCGACCTGCACCTGGAAACCGTGCAGTTGCATAAAGTCCTTGCTGCCGCATTCAACCGCGATCGGGAACAGATAGAACTGGATATCGGGATATTTGACGCCCGCTTCCGAGCGAATGAAGGCACCGCATTCGAAGTGGTTATTGGCCAGAATGCCGTCTTTTAGGGCAAACCAGCGCAGGACGCCCAGCGCCTGGGCTGCCGGGCCCAGATATTTGTAAAGCGACACCGGTTTGAGGCTTTCCACCTGGAGTGCCGCAAGCTGGTGGTCCATCAGGTTTTCACCGACGCCTGGCAGATCATGCACAATATCGATGCCGTGCAGCGCTAATTCACCCGCCGGGCCGATGCCCGACAGCATCAGCAGTTTCGGCGAGTTGATCGCCCCGGCGCAGACGATGATTTCGCGGGTTGCCCGCGCTGTTGCCGGTCGGCCGCCACGCCGATAGGAGACCGTCACCGCGCGGCGCCCCTCAAAGCCGATGCGGTCAGTGGTGCTGTCGGCATGCACGATGAGGTTCTTGCGGGCCATGGCCGGGCGCAGATAGGCCCGTTCCGTGCTCCAGCGATACCCGCGGGCGACATTGGCGGGAAACCGGCCAAAGCCCTCCTGCTGGCGGCCGTTGATGTCTTCGGTCAGTGGATAGCCGGCCTGGCGCCCGGCTTCGAGAAAGGCCAGGCCTATTTCATTGGCCGGCTCAGGCGTGCTGACACCGACCGGCCCATCTCGGCCCTGATATTCGTTGCTTGGATTGACCCAGCCTTCAAGTCTCTGGAAATAGGGCAGAACATCGCTATAGGACCAGCCTGTCGCCCCGGCTTCGGCCCAGGCTTCATAGTCGAGCGGATTGCCGCGCAGATAGACCATACCGTTGATGCAGGATGATCCGCCCAGCACCCGGCCGCGCGGCTGGGCGATACGCCTGCCGCCGAGATGGGGTTCGGGTTCGGTCTCGTAGTTCCAGTTGTATTTCCGGGCGTTATAGGCATGCCGCGCGGCTGCCGGAATGGTCAGCACCGGACTGCGCGAATGAGGCCCCGCCTCAAGCAGGAGGAGGCTGGTCTTTGGGTCTTCCGACAGCCGCGCCGCCACGATGGCGCCGGCACTGCCCGATCCGACCACAATGTAATCCACAGTCAACTCGTTCATGGAACCTCCCCCAACGGTGCCCCGGTCAAGTGAAGCCATACTGATGCGATACGCTCTAGCTGTCCCGGTTCTTTGGATGCTGCGGGTGGTCGGTCGGCCAGAATTGCTCGACAAAGGAGATGATCAGATAGGTCGAATGCGGGTGATCCGTATCGCCGACCGTGGTCTTGGCGGTCAGACAGGGCAGATAGATCTTGCCGCGAATGTCCTTGTTTGGATGGAGACGGTCTTCGCCATCCAGGCCGTCGGCCTTGAACCGCAGCGGCACCTCGGCCACCGCATGGCCATTGCCGAGCACAATCCATTTCATCAGCTGCGCCTGTTCGGCAAGAAAGTCCGCATAGTCATGTTCCGCGACAAAGGGCTGGATGCGCAGCATCAGCCGCTCGAAGGTGATGTCGGAGGCAACGTCCGGGCCCATGTCGAGGTTTTCGATATGGAATATCCGCCGGAACAGATAATTGGCGTCCGCCACCATGGGGGGATGGTCCATATCCTCGCCGCGATAGGACAAATCGTCCGAGCGCCGCTTCCAGTCGATCCGCACCACACTGGTCGGCAGATAGGTCGACCAGCCATGCAGAAACCCGTCCGGGTGCCGGTCGCGGGCGATTTCGTTCATGGACTGCAGCCAGCGCGGCGGATTGTCCACCAGCTCCTGAAGCGAGCGCTCCAGCGTGTGTTTGAGCTCGACGTCGCAACGCTCGATGGTGTGCGCAAGTGCCGGCTCCAGGGTCTCCGTCTTCCAGTCGAGCTTACTCTCGCAGGCACTTACCGCAGCGATGACATCGTCATGGGGATCGGAAAACAGATTGAACGCGCTTTCCTTGAGATAGACCGGGATCGGTTCGCTGCCGTCCTGCGGCAGTTCCCGGTTGAGCAGCAGCAGGGTCTCCGGTCGGTGCATGTTGCGGATGCCCAGCTCATAGATGACATTGACATTGTGATCGCTCAGCATGGCGATCACGATGTTGGACTTGGCCAGTTTGGTCAGTGCTTCGCGACTGATATTGCCCGACCGCGCAAGACAGATACCAACCTTGTAGCGAATATCGCAATCATCCCCGTGGCAGTTCAAGCGTTCGATCCGGAGTGTCTGTTCGATCAGGTGCTTGACCCGGTGGTAATTGATGATGTGGCGTTGGCTCGCAGCGTGGCTGCCGCCGCCAAACGGTGTGATCACCGTGACCGACAGCGTCAGGCATTCGCGCTCAACCGGCTGTTCCGCCGCCGCATCCGCCTTGCCGCCTTCAACAACCGTCATTTTGGGTGTCGTTGTCATCATTCATACCGTCAAATGCTGCTCGGGCCACCAATGCAGCCTGCATGGCATACATATATGGCAGAACCGCACACAGGCCAAACGCCGTTCTGTGTGATGCTAAAGAGCTGGGAAGAGGTCAAATGAACCCCTATTGATGCGACACGTGCTAATCTTCGCTTGTCATCTCAGCGCTATGTTTGTCCTCCCACTCCTGTTGCGCCAGGGCAAACTGCGCCCGCAGATAGTGCATCTGCCGGGAGATTTTTTCCTCTGTTTTCTGCGGGTTTCGGGCGGTGATCGCCTTGAGGATACGTTTGTGCTGGCTGATGATCTTGGCGCGGTCGCGATAGCGGAAGATCACCATGTTCTCGACCGGCTGGAGTGCCTCGATCACCGCACACATGAGAAACTGCAACACCGGATTGCCTGACGCATCGACCAGGGCCCGGTGGAACCTAACGTCGGAGGCGCAGAATTCTTCATCCGACAGGTTCGGGTCGGTCTGGATTTCGATTTCTGCCGCCATGGCGTCGAGATGGCTGTTCTCGCGCCGTTCCGCTGCAAGCCGCCCGCACATCACCTCCAGTTCGTGCCGCGCTTCGATGATCTGATGCAGGTCAAACGCGCCAAGCGACACCAGAAGCGTCACCGCGGTGGTCAGATTGTCCCGCACTTCCTCTTCGCTCAACCGGTTGACGAAGGTGCCGCCCGTCGGCCCGCGCCGTGAACGGATGAGGTTTTGTGCTGCCAGCCGCTTCAGCGCTTCGCGGATGGTTGGGCGCGACACGGCAAACTGGTGTGCCAGTTCATGCTCGGTCGGCAGCCGGTCATCGGCCTTGAGCCGGCCATCGAGGATCGACTGGCTGATCTGCTCGGCAATCTGCTTCGCCACGCTGGTGGTCACGACAGGTTCGTAGGTGATCGACATGGTTCAAATCCGATTTCAGCGGCATTTGCAGTAATTGTATATTTGCTTGACAAATACTCCATAATCAATTTGCATGCAACCCGAACCAGCCGCAGGCAGCGGAAAAGTCCCGGTACAGCGCTGGAAACACCTTTATTTACAAGCAGATAATATCAAGGAGTTGTGCAATGTCAGTGTCATCATCCGGTTCCAGACCGGAAATCGTTGCCCTTGGCGAGCGGCCCGAACTGGGTGTCGTGCCGGAGAAAATGCACGCCTTTCTGGTCCGCCAGGACCGATTCGGTGCGCCGGAGAAGGCCTGGCAGCGCGAGATCATCCCGGTGCCGGAACTGGGCGCAAAGGATGTTCTGGTCTATGTCATGGCCACCGGCATCAATTACAACAATGTCTGGGCAGCGCTTGGAATTCCCGTCGATGTTATCGCCGACCGCCAGAAAAAGGGCGAGCCGGAAGATTTCCACGCCGGCGGTTCCGACTGTTCCGGCATCGTCTGGGCCATCGGGTCTGATGTCGACGATGTCGAAATCGGCCAGGAAGTGGTGGTTCATTCGGGCTGGTGGGAGCCCGACGATCCATGGGTGCTGTCCGGCAAGGACCCGATGCTGGCGCCCACCGTCAGGATCTGGGGCTACCAGACCAATTACGGCTCCTATTGCCAGTTCGCCAAAGCCCAGTCGCACCAGATCCAGCCGCGGCCCAAACATCTCACCTGGGAACAATCCGCCTGTTATCTGCTGTGCGCCTCGACCGCCTATCGCATGCTGATGGGCTGGTCGCCGCACATTGTCGAAGAAGGTGATGTGGTTCTGGTCTGGGGCGCCACCGGCGGTCTCGGCTCTCTCGCGTTGCAGATTGTTGCTGCCCGAGGCGGCAAGCCGGTTGCTGTCGTCTCGGACGAGGCCAAGCGGCAGTTCTGCCTCGACAACGGCGCTGTCGGCGTCATCAACCGCAACGATTTCGACCACTGGGGCCCGATGCCCGATACCAACAGTCAGGAGTGGGGCGTCTGGATGAAGGGCGCGCGTGCTTTTGGCAAGGCGATCTGGGAAGCGGTCGGCGAGCGCAAGAACCCAAAGATCGTGTTCGAACATCCAGGCGAGGCGACCCTTGCGACCTCTGATTTCGTCTGCGACACCGGTGGCATGGTGGTCATCTGCGCCGGCACCACCGGCTACAACGTGACGATGGACCTGCGCTATCACTGGATGATGCAGAAACGCTTCCAGGGCTCGCACCTGTCCAATGACGAGCAGGCGGCAGCCGTCAACCAATTGCTGATCGACAAGAAGATCGATCCGTGTCTCTCGGGCACCTTCACGTTCGACGAGATCGGCCATGCCCACCAACTGATGCATGACAACAAGCACCCCTATGGCAACATGGCCTGTCTGGTCAACGCAACAGAGAAGGGCCAGGGGGCGTGCTGAACGGGCATTCTGGCGGACGGTTTTGATGGCGCGCTTGAGGGTTCCAACCTATAGAGGATGGACATCCAATACGCGCCAGGGAAACCCGTCCGCCAATGACCGCCGTCACCGTTGATAACCCGCATACGGGAATGCCCTATCGCACCGGCATTGTCCTGGTGCTGCTCGCCGGTGTTTTCTGGTCAACCATGGGCATCGGCATTCGCATGATCGACCATGCGAGCGCCTGGCAGATCCTGTTCTACCGTTCCCTGTCACTTGCCATTTTCCTGTTCGTGCTGTTCACAATCCGCAGCCGGGGGCGGCCTTTCGGCACCTTCGTCCGGGCCGGCCTGCCGGCTATCGTCGGCGGTGTCGCCTTGATGGTGGCGTTCATCGGCAGCGTCATGGCGATCATCGGCACCACGGTCGCCAATGCGTTTTTCCTGTTTGCCTCCGGGCCGTTCTTCGTTGCGGTTCTGAGCTGGCTGATCCTGAAGGAACGGGTGCGCGGGGCAACCTGGATCGCCATCATATTCGCCATCATCGGCATTGGCATGATGGTCGCCGAGGCGATTTCCGCAGGCCGGTTATGGGGCAATGCCGCAGCCGTCATGTCGGCGCTCGGTTTTGCGTTTTTCACCCTGGCGCTCAGATGGGGCCGCACCAACGACATGGCGCCACTGATCTTCTATGGCGCCATATTCACCACAATTCTGTCCGGCGCGGTGTGCATGCTCAACGGCGACGGCATCGTGCTGTCGCTCAATGACGGCGCCATTGCAAGCGCACTCGGCGCGTTGGCGCTCGGCGGCGGTATGTCCGTCTACACGCTTGGCTCGCGCGTCGTTCCAGCTGCCGAACTGGCCTTGCTTGCCATGACCGAAGTGCTGCTCGGGCCGTTCTGGGTCTGGCTGTTCCTGGGCGAAACCGCGGGCATTTACACCCTCATAGGCGGTGCCATCCTGATGGCTGCAATTATCGGCAATGCACTCTCCGGCCTGCGCCATCGCCCGGTGGCAGGCGGCGTGCATTAGATTTGCGCCAACTCGGTGTTATCTGAATTGTCAGTGAGGCTCCTCTTGAACGTCACAACGGTGCGCTCGTAGCCTCATGCTGAGGAGCACCTGTAAAGGTGCGTCTCGAAGTATGAGGCGGGCTCCGAGTGCACGGACCTCATACTTCGAGACGGCGCTGCGCGCCTCCTCTGCATGAGGTCCTGACTGGTGTTTTGAATCTGACGCACGCTGAAATCGAGCGCTGCAGAATAATCTGCTCAATGCACCGCCCGCGTCGTATCCAGATCGCTGACATCGCGATGGCAGTGGATTTCAAACCCCGGCGATGGCGCACGCTTGGGTGGCGGTTCGGTGTCGCAGACGCCCTTGATTGCCAGCGGGCAGCGGTTGACGAACGGGCAGCCGACATCTGTGAGCTTGACCTGGCCGGTCATGCCGGAGATCGCCTCGCGGGTCTGCATGACGTCTTCCAGCCAGCCGGTGCGCAGTTCCGGCACCGAGGACAGCAGCAGGTTGGTGTAAGGGTGAAACGGCGGTGACAGCACATCAAGCGTTGAGCCCTGTTCAACCACCTTGCCCGCATAGAGCACGACGATCCGGTCGGCGAAGGAGGCAACCGTTGAGAGATCATGCGAAATGAACACATTGGCGATCCCGAGCCGGCTCTCCAGTTCCTTGAGCAGTTTGATGATCGCAGCCCCCACCACCGTGTCGAGTGCTGAGGTCACCTCGTCACACAGAATGATATCCGGCTCAGGCCCAAGCGCCCGGGCAAGATTGACCCGCTGCTTCTGGCCACCGGACAGTTCGGCCGGGAAGCGGGAGGCGAAGTCGGCCGGCAGCTCGACCATCTCAAGCAATTCGGAGATCCGCTTGTCCCGCGCATCGCCGTTCAGCCCGAGGAAATACTGCAGCGGACGGCCCAGAAGATCACGCACCCGATGGGTCGGGTTCAGTGCCACGTCGGGCATCTGAAAAACGATCTGCATGCGCCTGAGATCGTCCTTGGCGCGGTTGCGGGCAGCCGGCGCAAGCGCCACGCCATTATGCAGGACCGTCCCTGTCATTTGCGGCAAAAGGCCCGCCATGACCCGGGCGAGCGTGCTCTTGCCGCAACCGGATTCACCGATGATGCCAACCACCTGGCCGCGCTCGACCGACATATTGACATCGCGCAGCACCACCGTCTTCAACACCCGGCCATAGCCGGCGGTCAGGTCGGTCACCTCGAGAACCGGTTGTGCGCGCCCGGCCGCGTCTACTGCCTGCACGTCGTCCTGCGACGCTGTCATGCGCGGTGGCGGCCGCACCGCGGCCATCAGCGTCTTGGTATAGTCGTGTTGCGGCCGGTGCAGAATGTCTTCCGTATCGCCCTGTTCGACGATTTCGCCTCCGAGCATGACCAGGATCCGGTCCGCAACCTGGGCCACAACCGACAGATCGTGGGTGACATAGATTGCCGCTGTATTACGGTCCCGGATGATGTCCTTGAACGCTGTCAGAACCTCGATCTGGGTGGTCACGTCAAGGGCGGTGGTCGGTTCATCGAGCACCAGGAGTTGGGGCTGCGACGACAGCGCCATCGCCGCCATCAGCCGCTGCAACTGGCCGCCGCTGACCTGGTGTGGATAGCGCCGCCCGATGTTTTCAGGATCGGGCAGGTCGAGCCGGCGATAGAGATCGGCAGCAAGCGCTTGCGCCTGCGTCTGGGGCATGGTGCCGTGGATGCGCGACGATTCAGTCACCTGGTCGCCAATGCGAAGTGCCGGGTTGAACGCCGCCGCTGCACTTTGCGCCACATAGGCAACCTGGTTTCCGCGCAAGTCCCGGCGCTGCTCATGGGTCAGGGCCGTCACTTCAGTGTCGCCGAGATTTATCTCGCCGGAGGCGATCCGGCAGCCCGGCCGGGCATAGCCAAGGGCCGCCAGAGCAGTGGTGGTCTTGCCCGAACCGGATTCGCCGATGATCGCCAACACCTCGCCCGGATTGACCGAAAGCGATATGCCCTTGACGATCGGCACGTAATAGCCGCCGGGCGGGCGGCCCTCGACCCACAGGTCCTTGATGTCGAGCAGTGCGTTCACTTGAGCATGTCCTCCGCCGACTGGCCGCCGACACAGCGCAGGTACCAGTCGACGATCAGATTGACCCCGACGGTGAGCGATGCAATTGCCGCTGCCGGCAGCAGCGCCGAGGTCGCCCCGAACGAAATACCCAGCCGGTTTTCCCGCACCATCACCCCCCAGTCCGCTGCCGGCGGCTGAACCCCTAATCCGAGGAAGCTCAAGGCGGCGATGAACAATATGGCGTAGGTGAACCGGATGCCGAACTCTGCCGCCAGGGGCGACATGGTATTGGGCAGGATCTCGCGCAGGGTGATCCACCACACGCCTTCGCCGCGCGCACGCGCCACATCGACGAAATCCATCACCGATACATCCATCGCCAGCGCCCGCGCCAAGCGGAACACCCGGGTGGCGTCGATCACCGCAACGGTCAGCACAACGATCGGCAGCGAGGATCCCAGTGCGGTGATCACCATGAGCCCCAGAATGATCGAGGGAAACGCCATTACCGCATCATTGACGCGGCTCATGACATTATCGGTCCAGCCGCCCAGAACCGCTGCCATGAAGCCAAGCGTCGAGCCCATTGTGAAGGACAACAGCGTGGTGATGAGGGCCAGCCCCATGGTCATGCGTGCGCCATATAGAATGCGTGAAAACACGTCCCGGCCCAGATAGTCGGTGCCCAGCCGCCCGACTTCGCCGATCGGCGCAAAGCTGCGGTTGGACAGCACATCGGATTCCGCATGGGGCGCCACAAGCGGTCCGAACAGGGCAACCAGTATCCAGAACCCGACAATCGTGATGCCGACCCATCCAACCGGTGTCAGGCGAAATTTGCTTGCCGCTCGGCCCTGTTTGGAACCAGGCGCACTTTTCAGGGGATCTTTTTCAATTGCATCGGTCATCGCGGATGCCTCAGCCTAGGATTTGCGATGATCGCCAGAATATCCGCAACAAGATTGAGCCCCACATAGGCGGCGCAAAAGATCATGCCGATCGCCTGGACCAGGGGAATATCGCGATAGGCGACGCCTTCCACCATGAGCAGGGCAAGGCCCGGATAGTTGAACACCGATTCGGTCACCACCACGCCGCTCACCAGATAGGCGAGGTTGAGCGCAATCACGTTAATGATCGGCGACAGGGCGTTGGGCAATGCGTGGCGCAGGATGATGCGGAAGCGAGACGCGCCCTTGAGAATGGCCTGTTCGATATAGGGCGACGACAGGACGTTGAGCACCGCGGTGCGTGTCATGCGCGTCATATGCGCGGTGATCGCGAATGTCAGGGTTGCAATCGGCAGAATCAGCGCCTCGAGACGCGCGAAAAATCCGGCATTGGTGTCGACAAATGCCAGCGGTGGAAACCACTGGAGCTGAACTGCCAGCACGAACACCAGAAGCGCTGCAATGAAAAACTCCGGCACCGAGATGAAGCACAAGGTGGTGATGGAAATGAACCGGTCGATCAGGGTCTCCGCCCAGATCGCGGCGACCAGTCCGAGCATCACCGCCAGAGGCACCGCGATCACGGCCGACGCGGTGGCCAGGAACATGGTGTTCCAGAACCGGTCACCGATCATGTCGGAAATCCGTATGCCGGTTGCCAGCGATGTTCCCAGATCGCCGGTCGCCATGCCGCCAAGCCAGTGGAAATAGCGGATATAGGCGGGCTGATCGAGCCCCAACCTTTCGCGGATATTGGCCAGGGCCTCTTCGGTCACACCCTGGCCGAGCACTGCCCGGGCAACGTCACCAGGCAGGATTTCCGTTGCCACGAACACCAGCACCGAAACCACCCACATGACCAGAAGGCCCAGGGCGAGACGGCGGGCAAGGAGTTTCAGCATGCATGCGCCCCGCTATATTGCAGCTCTATCAAATGAATTGTAGGGCGTTTCACCGGAGGGCCAAGGAGAATTTGAAAACAAGTGCCGGGACCGGCAGGGCCGGTCCCGGATAGGATCGTATCAGGCGTCGAGCCAGACTTCGGTCGAGAAGAACGGGTTGCGGCCCATGCCGGCAGAATGCGGCTCAAAACCCATGACGTTCGAACGACGACCGTCGATCAGGTCGTAATAGGCGATCATACCAACGCCGCCATCGTCATGGAGCATGCGCTGCATCTCGCAATACATCTCCTTGCGCTTGGCATCATTGAGTTCACCGCGTGCCTCGACCAGCAGTTTGTCGAAGCGCTCGTTCCCCCACTGAGTTTCGTTCCAGCCGCCACCGGATTTGTTGGCGATGGTGAGCATGAGATCGGCAGTCGGTCGGGCGTTCCATCCCGACACCACGAAGGGTTGCTGCATCCACGCGGTTGTCCAGTAAGAGCCGGGCGGCACAACGATCACGTTGTAGTTGAGACCAGCAGGCTTGGCGCCTTCCTTGCACAGAAGGGCAATAGCTTCGGAATTGCTGACCGCCTGATCCGACGTGTGCAGGTCGATGGTGACGCCTTCCATGCCGGCCTTTTTGAGGTGGAACTTGGCTTTGTCCACATCATAGGGCCGTTGCTCGATATCGCTGCAGTAGAACGGGTCGGTCGGTGATACCTGGTGGTCATTACCGATCTGGCCGAAACCCTTGAACACATTGTCGACGATGCCCTGGCGCGGGATGAGATACTTCATCGCCAGCCGCAGGTCGTTATTGTCGGTCGGCGCACGGTCGCACATCATCGCAAGGTTGGTGTGCTGGGACGATTTGGCCGCCACCAGTTCCACACCTGGTGCATTTTTCACCAGGTCGAGCAGTTTTTGGTCGACCGCCTCGGCGATATCGTACTTGCCCGCCATCAGAGCGTTCATGCGAGAGTTGGAATCTGTCACCACATCGAGCTGGATGGCGTCGAGATGGGCCGGTCCACCCCAGTAATTCGGATTGCGTTCAAGTACGGTGCGAATGCCGACCTGCATTTCCTTGATCAGGAACGGACCGATTGAAACGGCCTGGTCGAAACCGTCGACACCGTCCTGGGTAATGACAAATTGCGGTTGTGAGAACAACACCGGCAGGTCGGCGTTTGGTGATTTCAACGTCATGCGCACGGCATGTTTGCCGTCCGCTTTCATTTCAGTCACCTGCTCGAGGAGGGGCTTTGCCGGCGATTCTGACTTTTCCGCTAGGTGGCGCTGCAACGAATAGATAACATCCTGTGGTGTCAGATCCTTGCCATTGCTCCAGGTAACACCACTGCGCAGATTGAAAGTCCACTGGGTTGCGTCGGCGTTCGGTTCCCACGATTCGGCCAGTGCTGGGGCCGCCTTCGATTGGCGGTCGATACCGACCAGGGGCGAATAGGTTGCAAATGCGCGCTGGTAGTCGTTGGTGGAGTAGAACTTCACCGGATCCAGTGTGTCGGTTGTGCCGCCGGTGCCGGCAGCGACGCGCAGCGTGCCGCCCGACTTGGGCGTTGCGGCTTTTGCGCTGGTCGACAGAAGCATATTCGATGCTGCCGCTGCGGATATTCCCAGCAATGCGGCCCGGCCCATGAACTCGCGGCGCGACATGGCCCCGCGCAGAAGTTCACCCCGGATATAATCTAGTGGTTTATGTGACATGGTTTCTCCCTCATGCCTGTGGCGGTTATTGTTTTGATCACGCCGGGACACAGGATCCGGAACGCGAGACGGTTGGTAGGCATTCAAACAAGAACCGACGGTAACACAGTGTCAATTGCGCGCCGATCCGCTCCAAGTTTAAATATTAGCATGTATATTCTCAGCTTGTGAATTCTCTTTGTATGCAAGTAGATTGAATTGGACAACCGTCTCTGGAAGCGCTTGCAGTGAGGCATAGGCTTCGTGTTGAATGGCACAGGGACAGATCAGGGAGTTGTGACATGGTTGAGCAAAACGGTGCCGGATTGTGCGTGGAAGACATGGTCGATCTTTCACGCTATCCCATCGCTGACTTGAGTGGGCCAGAAGGCGTGGAATTCGCCAGACGCAGCCGGGCACAGTTCGTGGAAACCGGCCTGTGCATGTTGCCCGGTTTTATCCGGCCTGGCGCCCTGGAAATGCTTTCGAATGAAGCCAACGGTGTGTCGGACCGGGCCTATTACTGCAAGAGCAGCCACAATCCTTATCTTCAACTCGATGATGATACTCTGCCGCAAGACCACCCGCGCCGGCGCGAGGAGCATACTTTTGTCGGTTCCGTCGCCTATGACCAGATCCCCGAAGATACCGCTTTGCGCACCATCTATGGCTGGGATCCGTTGAAGGATTTCATCGCCGCGGTGATGGATAAGCCGGCGCTCCACCGCAATGCTGACCCATTCGGCGCCTGTTCGATCAATGTTTTCTGCGATGGCGGCGAACATGGCTGGCATTTTGACGAATCCGAATTCACCGTGACCTTGATGCTGCAGCCTCCCGAGCAGGGTGGCGCATTCGAGTATGTGCCGCAGATCCGGGGCCGGCCGGACGAATATTCGATTGTCGACAAGGTGCTCGACGGTGCCTGCGAAGATGTCATACAGCTGCCCTTCACGCCCGGCACCTTGTTGATATTCGGTGGCCGCCAGACCCTGCACCGGGTTACCCCGGTCAAGGGCGAGCGGCACAGGCTGGTGCCGGTATTGTGCTACGCCGTCGAACCTGGCGTGACCAATTCACCGGAAGTAAGGGAGCTGTTCTGGGGCCGCCGCGGGCCGGAGGCATCGCCATGACCATGACCGATGACCGCGCTCTGGTGAGCGACAGCGAGGTCGAGGCGTTCGAACGAGACGGCGCGGTCTGCCTGCGCGGGTTGTTCGATCTCGGCTGGCTGGAAAATCTCGCCCGCGGCCTCGACAAGAACTTTGCCGATCCCGGGCCGGACAGCACCTATTACACACCCGAAGGCGAACCGGGCGGTTTTTACGATGATTACTGCAACTGGACCCGGGTCGCGGAGTATCGCGATTTCGTCGAGAACTCGCCGGCAGGTGAAATTGTCGGTCGCCTGACCCGCTCTCATGAGGTGCGGATTTATCATGAGCACGTTCTGGTCAAGGAACCCGGCACCAAGGAAGTAACGCCCTGGCACCACGACCTGCCCTATTACGGCGTTGACGGCAATCAATTGTGCTCCATATGGCTGCCGCTCGATCCGGTGCCCGGGTCGGTCTGTCCCGAGTTTGTCGCCGGCTCGCATAATTCCGGCACCATGTACTATCCACGGCTGTTCAAGAACCACGAAAATTACGGTTCCGGTGTCGAGGGCTTTGAGACCATTCCCGACATAGAGGCAGAACGCGACAGCCGACGCATCCTGTCCTGGGATCTTGAGCCCGGCGATTGCATCGTGTTCCACATGCGAACCCTCCATGGCGCACCGGCAACCACTCATCTCAAGAGCCGCCGCCGCGGTTTTTCCACGAGATGGCTGGGCGATGATGCCTATTTCACAATCCGGCCCTGGAAAACCTCACCGCCGTTTCGCGAAGTCGACCTCGCACAGGGCGCCTTGATGCATCATCCAAGCTTCCCGGTGGTGTGGAGCGGGTGAACGCAGCATCGGCACCATCGCAGGCAGCACTCGATACCGGTGCCTTGAACCTGCTTGAAAACTGCGTCGGCCTCAGTGCCGGCGACACGGTGCTGATCGTGCGCGAGGACAGCGTGCACGGCTATTACGACGACATCGCCCCAACCTGCATCGAACATCACGCGCGCCGGCTCGGTGGCCGGGTCGAAACCATGGTGACGCCGTTGATTGACGGGCCGGATGATTTCCCAGACACCGTGCGAAGTGCCATGGAACGGGCCGATCACACAATCTTTTTTGGACGCCTTGGCGATCAGGTGCGGTTCGTGGAGCTTTCCGGCCGCTGCACAAAGACCATGTGTTACGCCCTCGATCAGGGGTTTTTGGGGTCCGCCTTCTGTGCGCTGCCGCATGGGCTGATGGAGGAATTGAAACGCCGCCTTGAAGCCGCCCTGGACGCTGCTTCGGACTGGCGCATCACCTGTCCCTTGGGCACTGATGTATCGGGCACCTTCGCCCCGCCGCCGCCGGACGGCGATCATGAGGATTTTTCCCTGCGCCTGTTCCCGGTTACCACATTCAGACCCGTTCCATGCGGCTCGATGACCGGCCGCGTTGCCCTGTCGCAGTGGCTGATGGCCACCGGCAACCGCACCTACAGTCCCAACGAGATGATGCTGGAAGGGCCGGTTTTCGCCCTCATCGAGAATGGCCGCGTCACCGGTTTCGACGGCGCCAAATCCGAAGTCGAAAAGGTGCGGGCGCATCACGACCTGGTTGGTGGAATGTTCGGCATCGATCCCGATCTTGTGCATTCATGGCATGTCGGCATCAATCCCCAGACGTTTTATCCACGGCCGGCGGCGGGCGATCTGGAGCGTTGGGGCGGCATCTCCTTCGGTTCGCCGCGCTACCTGCATTTTCATACCTGCGGCGATTATGCGCCGGGCGAGATCTGCTGGTCCCTGTTCGATGCCACAGTCCTTATCGACGATGAGCCTTTCTGGACCGATGGCCGGTTCTCATTCCTCGAGCGCAACGACAACCGCGCCTTGATCGACGCCACTCCCGGTGCCGAAGCGTTGTTCGAACCACGTATGGATCTGGGTGTGTAGTGCCCGGGCGTTTCAGCGCACCGGCGAAATGAGGCCTTCCTCGCACGCCTTGATCTGGAGGCCCAGATATTTGGAATAGATGCGGCACTGTGCCAGGCTGCCGGCGATGAACCACAGGCCGGACTGGCCGGTTCGCATGAACATATTACGAAGTTCCTGCTCGTCACCAAAGCCCCATATCGGCCCGACACGATCGGCGACTTCTTCGCCAAACAAAGTGCGTACCAGATATTCCTGTCCCTCATAGCCGGTCGCCAGCACGATCAGGTCGGCCGGCAGCACATCGCCTGTGGTCATCCGCGCACCATCGGCAACAAAACCATCAATGTCTGAAAACTGAATCAGATTGATATGCCCGTCGGCGACCAGATCCGAACAGCCGACATTGAAATAATAGCCACCGCCCCGGGTCAGATATTTGAACTGCCATCCGGTTTCGTCCTCACCGAAATCCAACTTGAAGCCGACTTTTGCCAAACGGTCGAGAAGCTCCTGATCCAGCTTCTTTGCCTGTGCGGTCAGGAGCATGTGCGATTTTCGCGCCAGAGCGAGCGGCATCGATGCCGTGATAAGGTCGCAATCCTCCAGCGGTGGGCCTTCGTCATACAACGCATAGGGTAGCTGCGCGCTGGGTTCGATATTGACGATCAGGGTCGGGCTGCGCTGAACCAGCGTTACATGCGCACCGCCTGAATGAAGATCCTGCGCAATGTCGTGACCGCTGTTTCCCGTGCCGATCACCAGAGCAGTGCTGCCCCTCCAGTTCTCGCCGTCGTCATAGGCGCTGGAGTGCAAAACCTTGCCTTTGAAGTCCTGTAAGGTGGGGATATCGGGCAAGCTTGGAATGCCGCTGACGCCTGTGGCCATGACGATGTGCCGGGGGCGCATTTCGCGTTTTTTCCCATCCGCGAGACGAAGGGTGGCGGACCAGATCGCCGCGCGCTCATCATAGGTGCCGCCGCAAAATTCCGTGCCGGTCCAGAAATTCAGCTCCATGCTTTCCGCATAGGCTTCAAACCAGCCGGCCAGCTTGTCCTTGGGAATATAGCTTGGCCAGTTTGGTGGAAACGGCATGTAGGGAAGGTGGTTGACATGTGCCTGGTTGTGCAAGGTCAGCGCATGATACCTGTTGCGCCAGTTGTCACCGATACGCTGGTTGCCATCGACGATCAGAGTATCAACGCCAAGCTGGGTCAGGCGTGCGGCAATCGAAAGTCCTGCCTGCCCCCCGCCCACCACCAACACGCAAGGGTCCCGGTCGGCATAGGCGGCTGAGGACTTTCTGAGGTCGAGCCAGTTGGGCCCGCGGAAATCGCGGGAATAGGCTTCCCCCTTGGGCCTCGATTTCCCAAGCCGTTCCTCAAACCCTTTGAGTTCCTTCAACGCGGTCAGCAGGGTCCATGCCTTCAGCTTGCCGTCATCATCCTTGTCCGGCAGCAACCGCAGGACACCTTCTCCCCGGCCATTTGCTGTCTCGAAACTGAAGATTGCCTCGATCGCTTCCACACCGGCCCGGGTGACCATGCGCGGCGGTGTGCGTGCGCCATCGGCCCTGAAGCCGGACGTTGCCCGGTCCGCGCAATATTTCAACACCTCAGCAATCCGGTCCGGGCCGCTAATGGTCTGTATGTCCCAGGAAAGCACCAGCAGATCGCGCCAGTGGCTCGCGGGATGGAACAGTGCTGTGACTTCAGGCCAGTCACAGTCGGAGACCGCGGTCTCGAAGTCCGCAAGCCAGCGGTCGGTTTTCGTCAACAAGGAATCGGATGCGGTATCCAGCATGCTTTCTCCTGCCAGGAGGTGAACAGGTTATACCTTGTTGTCGTTGACGGTCTTGAAAATCTCGGTGAAGTCGCCTTCGGGAAACCTCGCCAGCCCGTCGCGAAAATAATCGGCGACAATTCCGCTCAGCCGGTCCGGCGTTCGAGCTGAGCGCACTTCTTTGAGATAGAGCGCGACGTCTTTTTCCATCAATGCCATGCGGAAGCCTGAATCAAACGTGCCGGTGACGATCCGGTTTGGGAACTTGTCGCTGGTTGCTGTGTTCTGGCCGGTCGACACGTTGACCGCATCCAGCATGGTCTTCATGTCGAGGCCGTTGGCTACGCCAAAAATCATCGCCTCCGACGTTGCCGTCATCGCCACTGCTGACAGAAAGTTATTCAGGAGCTTGAGCGCCTGGCCCTGGCCCGGCCGCGGGCCGACGAAGAATTGCGATTTCGAGAAGGTTTCCAGAACCGGTTTCAGCTGTTCAAGCAGCTCCTGCGACCCGCTCCACATGACCGTGATGGTGCCGCGCACAGCGCCCGTGCGCCCGCCGCTGACCGGCGCGTCGATAAATTCGATGCCTGAACCATCAAACGCCGACGCAATGGTTTCCGCTGCTTCGATCCCCGTGGTCGACAGATTGATCATGGCGCGCACCTGCCGGTCTTCTGCCGCTACAATTGCATTGGCCACGTCAAGCGAGGCGGCACCATCCGGCACGCAGGCAAAAACAATAGCGCATGTGCGCGCTATGTCGGCGATGCTGTCGGCGGCAATCACGCTTTCGGGTGCCCGCTCCCCGGTGCCGGCACTGTCAAATCCATGGACGCTGAGCCCGGCGCCGAGCATGTTGACCACCATGGCTGCGCCCATATTGCCAAGCCCGATATAGCCAATTCCGTCGTCTGCCATGAAGTGCCTCACGCGCTGTTATAGCCACCCGATAATTTCAGTGGAGTCCCGCCACCATCACCCCAGAACCGAAAAACTCGATGCCGGATTGATCTCGCGCAGCCGCGAATAGAACCCGACATCGATGTCCCGGTCGATATGGTCGAGATGGAACTTCAGGGGGTCGGCGTCGTGATCCGCACCGCCTTCGCAATAGGTTACCAGTTCGGCCATCATCGCGCCTGCCACCGGCGCGTTCTTGAACTGATTGCCGGAACTGCCGATCGCCATATAGAAGCCCGGCACCTGGGAGTGGTCATAGATCGGGATCCAGTCCTCAGTCACGTCATAGAGGTCAACGATGCCGCGCTGCTGATTTGGGATGCCAAGGGTCGGGATGCGCTGACCCATGCGGTGCGCCTGGTGGGTCCATTGCTCGGTGAAGCCGCGATTATAGTCATCCGGATCGACGAATTCCCGACCGTCGCATTCGGGATCCTCGGAGCCGACCAGAATGTGATTGCCGGTTTCCGGGCGGCAGTAGCAGCCGATGTCGCTGTCCGAGACAACCAGCCCGAAACTGCCAAAGTGGAAGCCTTCGGGCGAAGGCACATGCACCACTTCCTGGCGCAGTGCTCTGGTGGTGATTTTCATATCGCTATCGGCGCCGACCATGGCGTTGATGCGGGCGGAATGCGGCCCCGCCACATTGATCACCACCGGACTTGAGATCTCCTGGCCGTCATCGAGCCGTACGCCCGAGACCCGGCCACCGTCTTTGAGGATTTCCACGACCTCCCGATTGAACAGGAACTCAGAGCCACGGGCTTCAGCCGCGCGCTGCAGATTATGGGTGGCAAGTTGCGGGTCGGAGATATAGCCTGCGGTTGGAAAGAATATCGCACTTTCCACGTCACCGCCGGTGGGCAGGCCAAATCCCTCATCTTCCATACGTTTCGGCGGCCCATGGCGCTTGAGGTCGTAGACCGGCAGTTTTTCGACGATCCGCGTCCGGTCCCAGGTCTCGTAAGGGATGGATAGCTGGTCGGCCAGCGCGCAATGGCGCTTCAGGTGGTCATTGACCTCGGTCTGCATGACCAGGCAACCGCATTCGATGAATTCGGCAGCCCCCCGCTCATCGCTGGCCTGCAGATAAGCCTCCCAGTCTTTCCAGTAGAAATAACCCTCATAGGCAAAGGCGGTACCGTCCAGGGTGGAGTAATGCACCCGGATGATGGCGCAGGAATTGCTGGTCGGCCCGTACCCTGCCGCTGGCAACTTGTCGACACTGACCGTCCGGTAGCCGCGTTTCGCCAGTTCGAATGCGGTGGCCGCACCGATAACCCCCGCACCGATGATAACCGCGTCATAGTTCTTGCCCATGATCGCTCCTAGCGCCGCGCCTCGATGGCGTCCCAGATCATCGCGGCAATGTCATTGCCGCCAAAACGTTTGACTTCGCGGATGCCGGTCGGCGAGGTCACGTTGATCTCGGTCATCCAGTCGCCGATCACATCGATACCGACGAATATCAGTCCGCGCTTTTTCAGTTGCGGCCCGATCGCCTCGCAGATTTCGTGGTCGCGCTTGGTCATTTCGATCGGCTCGGGCCGCCCGCCCACATGCATGTTGGAGCGGCTTTCGCCGAGCGCTGGAACCCGGTTGATGATACCTGCCACTTCGCCGTCTACAAGAATGATGCGTTTGTCGCCAGCGCGCACGTCGGGCAGATATTGCTGGACGATATAGGGCTCGCGGAAATTCATCTCGAACAGTTCCACCAGCGACGCCAGGTTCTCATCGCCATGGGACAGGCGGAACACCCCGGCACCGCCATTGCCATAAAGCGGCTTGAGGATGATATCGCCGTGTTCATCGCGAAACGCCTTGGTTTCGCGCATATCGCGGGTGATCAGGGTCGGCGGCATGAAATCGGAAAATTCAATTACGAACAGTTTTTCCGGTGCGTTTCGCACATGCATTGGATCATTCACCACCAGGGTTTCCGGGTGGACATGCTCAAGCATGTGGGTCGCGGTGATATAACTCATGTCGAAGGGTGGATCCTGGCGCATCTGCACCACATCCATGTCGGCGAGGTCCTCCACACGCTCATCCGACAGGGTGAAATGATCGCCTTCTACATCGCGCAATGCGATCGACGTGCCCCGGGCATAAAGCCGCTTGCCCTGCAGGCTCAGCGCCTGCGGCAGGTAGTAGAACAATTCATGGCCGCGATTCTGCGCCTCCATAAGCAGCGCAAAGCTTGAATCACCCTTGATGTCGATGGCATCGACCGGGTCCATCTGGACCGCAACGCGTAACGTCATATGCCGGCATTCCTTCGAAACATGTCGTGATAGTGTTGATGTTACTGCCTTACCACAGGCTCCACCTGAAAAGCATCTTTCAGATGGCGGATACTAAACGCCCGCCCGATCAGAATGACATCGAACCTGTAATCGGTGCCGTCGGGTTGAGGATTATGCGCCATCCAGTGTTCCGCCGCACGCACGATGCGTGCGCGCTGATGGGGCAGTACGGACTGTGCGGCATCGGAGATCGACGCCCGCGCCTTGACTTCCACAAACAGCACGGTGCGGTATCGCTGCGCGATCAGGTCAATCTCGCCGACCGGCGACTTGTAACGGCGTGCCAGTATCCTGTGCCCCTTGGCGATCAGCAGGCCGGCACCGAACACTTCCGCCCATCGGCCCCAGCGGTGGGACTTGCGTTTTTTGTCGGTCTTGGCATCGGGGTCCATGGCGAACTCTAGAGCATTGTCCGGCGATATTGAACCATCTGATGTCGCCAAATCGGTCCTTCTGGCCAGGAGCGAAGCGCGGCGCGATGTGGGACATCGCGCAAGCTTTGCGACGCCGCCAAAGGGCCGATCTGGCCCACCGAAGGCCAGCTTTTCGCGCCCGCTGACATCGTTAAGGCTCACTTGTGGTCACCCAGACCACGGTGTGAACCTTGCCTTGCCAGCAAACGCGAAAAGCTGGTCAGATGGTTCAATATGGTCGGATAATGCTCTAGTCCCCATGCTTCCCGGATTTCGAAAGTTCCAATGCCCGTAGATAGATCTGGCGGCGCGGCAGGCTGAGCGCCTGTGCAAGTGTGCTCGCCACATCGCGCACACTGTCGGTCAGTAATGCCTGTTCAATCATCTGGTCCAGACTGTCACCATCTGGCAGATCGTTGTCCCCAGCGCCTGCAACCAGCAACGTGACCTCGCCCTTGAGCGCGGCTCTGGCCGAAACGACCGACTGGAGTTCGCTTAAATCGCCACGCAGCACCTCCTCATGCAGCTTGGTCAGTTCCCGCGCGACCACAGCCTGCCGGTTGCCCAGAAAGTCCTGCATTTCGGCCAGAACCGGACCCAGTTTCCGCGCCGAGATAAAAAACACCAGTGTTGCGTTGAGACCGAGAAAGCTTTTGAAGAAGGTCTCCCTTTGGCCTTTCTTGGCAGGCGGAAACCCGGCGAACAGAAACCTGTCGCTTGGCAGACCGGCAATGGTCAGGGCCGCCATCGGTGCCGATGCGCCGGGCACTGCGGTCACCGGGATAGATTGCTCGAGTGCTGCGCGTACCAGCTTGAAACCCGGGTCGGACACAAGCGGCGTTCCGGCATCGCTCACCAGGGCTATCGCGGCCCCTGTGCCAAGTTTGTTGAGAATGCCGGGGCGTACACTCTCTGCATTGTGATCGTGATAGGCCCTCAGCGGTGTCTCGATGCCATATTTCTGGGTTAGTTTCCGGCTAACCCTGGTGTCTTCGCACAGGATCAGGTCGGCTGCCGCCAGCACCTGAAGCGCGCGCAGCGTCACGTCCGCCAGGTGGCCGATTGGCGTCGATGTGACATAAAGGCCCGGATCCAGCCGTGGAGCCGGACAGGCGTGGCCCTCAAGCAGGAAAGTATCGGGATTATGCAGGCTGGCGGTCATAAGCATGTGTGTCGTATGAATGAGATCCCGTCGACGGGTAATTTGCCATGCCGCAGGGTGGTCGTTTTCGTGGTTAACCAGTTTTATTTATGGTTTTTACAACCGGTACAAGATTGTTTACCTTACACTGAGGGACTGTCTGGCGGAAGCAGCCGGGCGTATGCGGATGCGTCCGAAACCAACAACGGAATGATAGAGGCCTCACCGTGAACAGCGTGCGCGCCATGTTACGTGGTTTAAAGAGTATTGTCCGAGCCAATCGGCTGTTGGCTGCCGGATTTCTGGTTTTCATCGGCCTTGGCCTCAGTGCTTGTGGCGGTGGATTTGACCTTGGTGTCGGCGACTGGTTCGACGGCAATGAAAGCAACACCCCCGGCGTGACCAGCGAAGATCTCGCTGCCTTGAGCAAGGGCGGAGCGAAAATCGCGTTGCTCCTGCCGCTCAGTGCAAATGGCGGTGCTGCCGATGTTGCCCGGGCCCTTAAAGAGGCCGGCGAACTCGCGGTTTTCGAGGCCGGTCAGGCCGGTATCGTTCTGACCACCAAGGATACCCTTGGTACGCCCGCTGGAGCCCAGGCCGCAGCCCAGGCAGCCATCAACGAAGGTGCTGAACTGATCATCGGGCCGCTGTTTTCGAGCTCGGTCAAGGCCGTTGCGCCGATCGCCCAGGGCGCCAACGTGCCGGTCATCGCCTTTTCGACTGATCGCAATGTCGCCACCCAGGGTGTTTACCTGCTGAGTTTTCTGCCCGATCTTGAAGTTGACCGGGTGATCGAACATGCAGTCGCTTCGGGCCGCCGGAATTTCGCCGCTCTGGTACCGAAATCGCCCTACGGCGCCGTGGTCGAGCGTGCCCTGGTAACAGCCGCCAAGAAGCGCGGCGCCAAGATTGTCGCGGTGCAGCGCTACGCCCGCAACGAACAGGCGCTTCAGGCCCCCGCCAAGACGATCGCCCGGGCGGTGCTTGACGGCTCCAAAAATGTTCAGGGACTGCTCGTTGCCGAAGGTGGAAATCTGTTGCGCAGCATCGACTCTGTGTTCGCCCAGGAAGGCGTCAACGGCTCCAATGTCAAATTGCTCGGCACCGGATTGTGGAATGAGACCGGCGTGAACTCGCTGACATCTATTGTCGGCGGTTGGTATGCCGGCCCGCCACCCTCCGCCAAGAGCCAGTTCGGGGTGCGCTTCCGCAATGCCTATGGCCGCGAACCGCCGCGCCTTGCAAGCCTTGCTTATGACGCGGTCAGCCTGTCCATTGCGCTTGCCAGGTTCCCTCCAGACCAGCGGTTTACCGCAGCACAACTCACCAATCCGGAAGGTTTTTCCGGGGTCGACGGCCTGTTCCGGTTCCGCTCCAACGGCCTGAATAACCGCGGTCTCTCAGTCATGGAAGTGACCGGCCAGGGACCACGGGAAGTCTCGACGGCGCCGCCCAGGTTCCAGGGTTCGTAAACCCACCGTCAGATCAAGGCGTCACGGATCGCCTTTAACTGTGCGTCCGCGCTGCGCGCCAGGAGGTTGAGGTCCGAACTACAGGCGACAAAGCTAAAACCGTCCTGAAACAGCTGTGCCGCCTTGCCGGCATCACCGACCAGGGTTCCGGTAGGCTTGCCGGCGGCCCGCGCGGTATCCGAGCCTTCGGTGATCGCTGCCCACACGTCTTCGTGGGCTGCCTGTCCGAGCAGACCCATATCGGCGGCCAGGTCCGCTGGACCAAAAAACACCCCGTCAACGCCGTCCACGGCAGCAATTTCGCCAACCCGTGACAAAGCTTGCCGCGTTTCAATCTGCACCAGCACGCAGGTTTCCGCTTCCGCCCGGTCGAAATAATCCGTCACCCGGCCATATCGGTTGCCCCTCTGGGACACGGAAACGCCACGGATGCCGCGCGGTGGATAGCGCGTTGCCGCCACTGCTTTTTCAGCCTCGTCCGCCGACTGCACCATGGGAAACAACAGGCCCGGCGCGCCCATATCGAGGAGGGATTTCACCAGGATGGCATCGTTCCACGCCGGCCGAACGATCGGCACCGAGGGCCCGTTTTCATACGCCTGCAGCTGGCCGAGCACAGTTCGCATGTCGTTCGGCGAATGCTCCATATCGAGCAGCACCCAGTCATAACCGGACGATGCCAGCACGTCGGCTGCAATATTGCTGCACAGGCTGTTCCAGATGCCGACTTGGGCCGCACCACTGGTGATGGCCTGTTTGAAGGGGTTGGTTTTGAGCTTCATGATGATGTCCTGTTGGCGGGGAATTATGCGCGGTAGGTCTTTATCACGTCCGGATCGGGTTCCAGTCCAAGACCGGGCTGCTGCGGCACCCGGAACCGGCCATCGGCTGCATCGATAAAATCTCCATACAGACTTGCCTCCACATCGACAAACAGCCGTTCAGCCCAGCCGGATGCGGGCAACGCTGCCAGAAGATGAAGCGTCGCCATCCAGCCCGGCCCGAAATACGGCGAATGGGCCATCAGATTGAGCCCGTTGTCTGCGACCTGGGAAGCCACTTTCAGAAATTCCGTAATGCCGCCAACCTTGGTGACGCTCGGCTGAACATAGGTCACGGCATTTGCAGTGATCATCTCGCGAAACTGATAAGCGGTACAGGCATTCTCGCCAGCTGCAAGGGGAATACCGACATCCTTTTGAAGTGCTGAAAGAGCGGCAAAGTCTTCTGGCGGGAAGATCGGCTCCTCCAGCCAAAGCAGATCATAGGGCTTGAACCGCAGTGCCATCTCCCGCGCTTCAGCAGGCGTCCACGGGCAGTTGGTATCGACGGTGAGGGCCACATCCCCGCCGATCTGGTGCCGGGCCGCGCGGACTTCAGTCTCGGTTATCTCGTGAAGCTTGATGGCACAGTAGCCCTGGTCCAGCACTTGCCGGCATTTGGCGGCAACCTGTTCGGCATCACCGTAACGATACAAGCTGGCATAGCCCCGCAGGTCTGTGCCGTCAGCGTCCTTGTCCAGATACCGGTACAAAGGCGTACCCGCCGCCTTGGCCGCGAGATCCCAAAGTGCAATATCCAGTCCCGAGAGTGCAAACAGCGTAATGCCGTATCTCCCGAACAAGTGCAGGGTGCGCTGCAGTTCACCCATGAAAGCTGCAATATCGGTGAGTTCCCTGCCGACCACCAGCGGCGCCACCATCTCTTCGATCGCTGCCTGTACCGGTTTCAGGCAACTGTAGCTGAACGCCTCTCCCCAACCTATCAGGCCGTCTTTTGTCTCCACCCTCACCAGCAGCATTTCAAGCGCTGTCCACGGTTGCCCTCCAGAGCTTGCCGCCGCAGCCCCATGAGAAAACGGTATGCGCAGCGGAATGGCGTCAAGCCGTTCGATCTTTATTGAAGTACCAAGACGGTTCATAGTTCAAGAGCCTACCGGGCTTACCGGCCAACAGCTAGACCCTTTCATGTTCATATTGAACCGTTTGATGGCGCCAAATCGGTTTGTCCGGCACGGCGCAGTGTGAAGCGCGATGTGGTGCATCGGGCAAGCGCTGCAACATAGCCGGCGAGCCGATTTGGCCCACCGAAGGCTGGGATTTCGCGCCCGCCAACTGCGTTAAAGCCCGCTTGTGGACATATAGTCCACGGCGCGAACTTTGCCTTGCCGGCAGACGAGAAATCCCAGTCAAACTGATTCAATATGAACATGAAAGAGTCTAGATCATGCTCTAGTCGATGGTGTCGGGGTCGCCCGTGAAATCCGCGGAAGTAAAGACGCCGCCATGAAACTGCAGGGCGACCTCATCTGCCTGTTCAGGGTGATCGCGGGCCAATATTTCCTCAGCATAGACCTCCGATGCATCCTCGGGCTGGTAGCCCAGTGCATAGGCGGCGGTATTGTTCCAAAACGCCCGTTCGTTCTGTGAAATCCCATAGACGACCTGGAAGTGAAGCTGTGGCGTCTCCAACCCGACTGAGACCAATTGAACAAGGTCGCGCTCGCTGATCCAAGTGGCAAGATGGCGGGCATCGCCGGGGCGCGGCAGGCAGGAGCCGATGCGCATGCACATGACACCCATGCCATGCTTGTCGGCATAGAGCCGGCCAAGATCCTCGCCGAATGCTTTGCTGACACCGTAATAGCTGTCGGGCCGGTGTGTTGAAGCATCATCTATGGTCGAACTGCGCCGGTGGAAACCGACCACATGATTGGAGCTGGCAAACACCAGGCGGCGGACGCCGACCCGACGTGCGGCTTCGAACACGTGATAAGTGCCGCGGATGTTGGCTTCGATGATCGCGCCAAAGGTGTCTTCAATGGGAATGGCGCCGAAATGCACGACCGCGTCGATGCCGTCCATGGCGGCCGCCACCGCAACGCCGTCCCGAAGATCGGCCTGGACAAAGTCCTCATCAGGCTGCGGATCGGAAATGGCATTTACATCGGTCAGCCTGACGGTGAACCCGCGGTCTTTGAGGCCACGTCTCAGCATGCCCCCCAGATTGCCGGCAGCGCCGGTGATAAGAACACGCGTCATTGGCTTACAGCCCCAATCAATGTCGGTTTCGCAGCAGCCGGAATGGCCAAAAATATACGTAACCACGGGCCCGCCGAAGCGGACCCGCAGAAGTCTTGGTGAGATTACTTGGTCGCTGAGACCTGTTCGATAAGCTCGGCGCCGAACTTGTCGATGAAGCCCTGATAGACCGGTTTCATGCGGGCGCGGAACGATGCGACGTCCGCTTCGTTGATTTCCATGCCCTTGGCCTTCAGCTCATCCATCGCCTTGGCGGCAACCTTGCCGGTCAGTTCGATCTCATAGTCCTGCAAGGCCGCTGCTTCCTCGCTCAGAGCGGTCTTTTGCGCATCCGAGAGGCGATCCCAGGTCTTCATGGAGATAGCGACCACTCCCGGCGGACGGAAGTGATGGGTCAGCGAGTAATATTTGCTGACCTCGTAGAACTTGTCATTGAGCACATTACCGGCGGCATTTTCGCCACCATCGAGCACCCCTTGCTGCAGGGCGGTGTAAAGCTCGCTGTAGGACATGGGCGTTGCCGCACCGCCCATGGCGTTCAACGTGTTGACCATAAGCGGGCTTTCCATGACGCGGATCTTGAGACCTTTCATATCGTCTGGCGTATGAACCGGCCGCACTTTGTTGAACACATTGCGGTAGCCATTGTCGAACCAGGCAAGTCCCTTGATCCCGCGGGCTTCCAGCATTTTGAAGTATTTTTGGCCAACCGGTCCGGCCACCACTTTCTTGAAGTGATCGGTATCGCGGATGATGTAAGGCAGGCTGAACAGGTCGAACTCGGGAATAAACCCGCTGACCGGCGCGGTTGACACCTGCGCCAGCTCGATGCTGCCGAGCATCATGCCTTCGATATAGTCGCGCTCGCCGCCGAGCTGAGCCCCATCGAGAACTTTCACATCCAGACCGACATTGCGCTTGGCGATACGATCAGCGAACCAGCGCAGGGCGACGTTATGGTGATGCGCGGGCCCGGTTACCGATGCAATGCGCAGGGTTATGTCTTCGGCAAGGGCCGGCTGTGCGGTTCCCGCCAGTATAAGGGCGCCCAGTGCTCCCATCGCTGCCAACAGACGTCTTCTTCCAATCATTTCTTGCACTCCCTTTCTGGTTACTCTTCTCGGTTAAAATTCGTTTGCACGGTCCTCATCGCAAAATGGCAAAATCGTCCGGCTCATCCAGCACCAACCGGTTCAACGGTCTGATGCCGTCTTCCGTTATGGCGATCACAACTTCGATACGGTAACCACCGGCTTTCAGGCCGTGCAGATCGAGCTTGATCGCCAGGGTCATGCCGGGCTCAAGCACGAAGTCGCTGTCCGAGCTCAGGTTGGGCGGTTCCACCACATCCAGTCCAACGCCGTGGCCGACACCGCGTAGGCCCTTGGCGTAAGGTGTGAAATTGTCGGCAAAGCCATGGCGCTCCAGCAGTCCCAGCATGGTGTCGAAGACCGATCTCGCGGTGGTCTGCGGCCGGATCTGCGGCACCACCTGTTTGAGCACCTGGTGTCCGGTAATCAGTGCGCGTTCCTGTTCCGGGTCGGCACCGGGCATCAGGATGGTGATGCCGCCGTCATTGCAATAATGACCAACCGCTGGATTGAAATCGAGCATGACATAATCGCCCGGCTCGATTTTGCGATCGCCCGCCCGCCATGCCGGGTAATTGGTGTTGGGGCCGGACATGACGACTGTGGCAGAGCCGATATCCGCACCCATCTCGCGGGCCAGTCCTTCCGCCACACCGGCAATCTGGATTTCGCTCATGCCGACGCGGCATTTGCGCAAGGCTTGTCGCAGCACTTCGTCATTGATATCGGCAGCCCGGGCCATCAGCTCGATTTCGTTTTGCGACTTGATCTTGCGTAAATCCAGAATGAGATCGTCGCGTGACAGGAACTCGCCGTCCGGCAAAGCCGCCTGAATGTGATCGAACAGCCGCACCGGCAGCAGATTTCTGCCAATCAGGCCGATGCGGGTTGGCCGCCCGTGCAACGGCGTGAAAATCTGCGGCAGATCCTCATCCGGTTGGTGAATGCCTCTGATATCGTCCATCCAGGCCATGTCGCGGGCCGCATAGGCATTCAACCGGCCGAGCAGCACCACCGGCTGCGCATCGCCGATCATGATCACCAGTTGCGGTGATTCCTCGATGACGTTTATCGGCTTGTAATTGGTCAGATAGGTCGAGTGGCCCGAGCGGTACTCGTCTGAATAGATGACCAGGGCATCGAAACCTTCTTCATGCATTCTCGTGCGCAGCCGCTCGGTTCTATGTTCGAGTTCTTCGCGTTGTATGACCATCTGTGTCTCCGACTGAAAGTGCCCGGCCTGTTACCGGAATTGCGTTGGAATGAAGAGAATGAGCTGTGGGAAGATCGTCACCAGCGCCAGCACGGCGATAAGGACGGCACAGAACGGCAACAATCCCCTGATTGCCTGGGAGATTGAGATCCCGGCAATCGAGCAGCAGATATATGTCAGAATGCCGACCGGCGGGGTGACCGAGCCGATCACCACCGCCATTACCAGTGCAACGCCGAAGTAGACCGGATCGACATGCAGCCGCAGGATCACCGGCAACAGGACCGGGGTAAAGATAATCAGGATCGGAATGCCCTCGATGAACAGTCCGAGAACCAGAATGAAACCGAGGATCAGCATCACGGCGATGGTTGGATCAGATGATATTTGCGATAATACGGACAGTACTGAACCGCCAAATCCACCCCATGCCAGGAGCCAGGCGAACGACGTCGCCATGGCAATCAGGAACATTGCGGCCGCGGTGATGATGGCGGCTTGAACGAACAGATCCGCGATTATCCTGAGCGTAAGGGTCTTGTAGACGAAGGTGCCGACAAACATCGCGTAGACCACAGCTACAACGCCTGCTTCTGTCGCGGTGAAGACGCCCGAAAAGATGCCACCCAGAATGATCACCGGCATGGCCAACGCCAGTGACGCGCGACGCAGGGATGGCAGGAAAGGTGGGAGTTCCGCTCTCTCCGGTGCTGGATATGATCTCTGCCGGGCGATCACATAAGCCATGACCATCAATCCCAACCCGACCATAATGCCGGGCACGAAACCACCCAGAAACAGCTGGGCGATCGACACATTGGCGATCGAGCCATAGATCACCATCATGATGCTCGGCGGAATGATCGGCCCCATGGCGCTGGCGGCGGCGTTGACCGCAACTGCATAATCGGCGTCAAACCCGCTCTTGCGCATGGCCGGTATCATCATGGAACCGAGTGCCGAGGCGTCCGCGGTCGCTGATCCGGAAATGCCCGAAAAGAACATGTTCGACACGATCGTGACATGGGCAAGCCCGCCGCGGATGTGGCCAACGATCGCCTGCGACAGGGTCACGATACGCTCCGTGATACCGCAGGCATTCATGATCTCGCCGGCGACGATGAAGAACGGGATCGCCAGGAGCGTGAATGAATCAACCCCGACAAAGGCGCGCGTCACCAGGCTGTTGATCGGTAGCGTGTCGCTGGCAATCAGGGTGATCAGGGTGGCGATACCGAGTGCGAAGGCAATCGGTATGTTGATCAACACCAGGACAAAGAACGACGCAAACAGAACGGTCAGCATGGTGGTTGGCCTTCGATTATCCTTTCGCTGTGCGCAGCGTTGCCGCGATACGCATAGTGGTGACAAGAAGCATCAGGACCATTGATGCCGGTATGGCGAGATAGATCCACGACATCTGTATGCCGAGTGCCGGCGAGTGCTGGAATGCATTCAGCTGCAAAACCGGGCCGCTCGCGTAAATGATGCTGAGCGCAAACCCGGCAATGAGGATGTCGCACAGGATTGATATGGCACGCTGCATGCGTGCGGGCAGTCGGTTGACCACAAGGTCGACACCCAGGTGAACACCACGCTGCAGGCCAAGTGCTGCACCGAGAAACACAATCCACACGAAGCAGTAACGTGCCGCTTCCTCCGACCAGGGCAGCGGTGCTGCCAGCAGGTATCGAAACACGACTTGGAGAAAGGTGATCGCAATCATGATAGCGAAAGCGAGAATGATCACGCCGCGCGCGGCAAGGAGCGGCCAAGCCACGATACGTGGTGGCATGCCGCCCTTCATTTCGCCGTGTGACCCTCCCGGGGATACCATAATTCGCAGTATCCTTATATTTGTAATCGATTACATCATGCCCATATGATATAAGTCAAGCTGGAAAGCTTCCTGAAATCGAACTGCTTAAGTGATCGAAATCGACAAGAAACCATGGTCATGACTGCCAAAGCCACGGCACGGCCCAGGAAACGATTGCAAAACCGCCCTGACCGGGTGCGTGTGGTTGATGTCGCCAGATATGCCAAATGTTCCACTGCGACCGTGTCGCGGGCAATCAACGAACCCGACACGGTTGCACCTGAGATGCGCGCCAAGATCCACGGCGCGATGCATGACCTGGGCTATGTTCGCAATTACGCAGCACGGGCTTTGCGGTCGCAGCGGTCGCATATGATCGGTGTCGTCATTCCGACGCTTAACTATGCAATTTACGCTCAACTGGTGGAAGCCGCACAACGGCAGCTATCGCAAAAGGGGTTCTCGACCCTGATTGCGACATTCGAATATGACCTGCATGCAGAATACCAGGAGGCACAGTCGCTGCTTGAGCGCGGCGCCGAAGCACTGGTCCTGATCGGTAGCCAGCATCGCCCGGAACTCTACGACCTGCTTGCCCGGTTCGAGGTGCCGTTCATCAATACCTATGTGCTGGAGAAGGACAGCGCCCGCCCGTCGGTCGGCTTCGACAATGCCGCTGCCTCAGCCGAGATCGTGCGCCATCTTGTCCATATAGGGCACAGGGAAATCGGTTTTATTTCCGGCATCACCCGGGACAATGACCGCACCGCCCAGCGGCTGGCCGGCATTCGCTGCGAGCTACGGCGCAATGGCCTTGAGTTGCCCGACCGCCTGCTCATTGAGCGTCCCTATAGCATTGCTGACGGGCGAGATGCGCTTGCAGAGATGTGTTCGCACTCCGGTTCCCGTCCAACAGCGATCATTTGCGGAAATGACGTTCTTGCTATTGGTGCTCTTGCTGAATGCGAAACGCGCGGTTTCAGAGTGCCCGAAGATATATCCATCGCCGGCTTCGATAATCTCGAATTTGCCTGCCATCACAAACCGCCATTGACCACCATTGACGTGCCTGCGGGCGAAATGGGGCAGCGCGCTGCGCAATATCTGCTGCACCGTCTCGATGGGATAGAAGTTGCCACCCACTACCCGGTCGAGGTTCGCCTGATCGCGCGCGGTACCACGGCGCCGCCAAACTCAGGCCGGATGTAAAACATCGGCGCGGGCCTCGACCCGGTAGCGGGTCGGTGTGGCATTGAAGTAGGCCCGGAAGTCGCGGGCCATGTGGGCGCTGTCGACGAACCCGCAATCGATGGCGATTTCCAGCACCGGCATTTCCGTGCGCCTGAGCAGAAAGGCGGCATAATCGAGCCGGAGCCGGCGGAACATGGCTGCTGGTGACAGGCCGAGGGTTTGTTTGAAGCGGCGCTCAAGTTGGCGCACAGAGACCCCGGCCCTTTCGGCAAACCACGTGATCGGCCTGAATTCGTTCATCGACTGTTCCATCAAAAGCGCGACCCGGCGCACCACCGGATCGGCCGCACCACCGAGCTCGGCAAGGAAATGCGGCTGCGGATAGTCGGCCGGCCGTGGGCCCTGCAGCAACATGTGCCGGGCCGCCTGTTGTGCCTTTTCAGGGCTGCAATGGCGGCTGATCAGGAACAGCGCAAGATCGCCGCCGCCGAGCGAACCGGCACAGGTGATGCGCGATCCGGATTCGATGAACAGCTGATCGGAATACGCCCTGACCGAGGGATAGGCCTGTTGAAACGCATCGAGCACGTTCCAGTGGACGCACGCCCTGTGGCCGTCGAGCAGGCCGGCTTCCGCCAGTGCGAAAGTGCCTGTGCACACACCGATCAGATGTACGCCAAGGCGATCCGCTTCGTTCAGGAACGCTGCACTTTCGCGCGACAGGTTGCGGTGCTCATAGCCGTTGCCGCCACACACCGCGATATAGTCGAACCGGTCCGGATGCAGCAATGGTTCGTCCGGGTCGACCCTCAGTCCACAGCTTGACCGTACCGGTCCGGTACCCATGATCGACCAGGCGCAATGAATCTGCCGGCTGCGGCCGCCGCGATCCGCTGCCAGGCGGATGGCGTCTATGAATGTTGAAAACGCGGTCAGTGTGAACCGGTCCAAAAGCACGAAGCCGATCTTGAGCGACGCCGTGCCGGTGGCGATCCTGGGTGATGCGTTGCCGTGATTATCCAAACTCATGACGCAAATCTACTGATAGATGGGCGACCCCGTATCTACAATACTCGGATTAGCTCATGTGTTGATGTTCGAGTCCAGAGAAGTGAGGGTACCATGAAGTATCTACGCGTTACGGGCTTTGCCCTGATTTATGCCGTCGTGTCCGCGATGACCATCGCGATTGAACCAAGCACTGCCGCCGATATGAAACTGCGCGCCAATGTGCCGGGCAATGAGGAGGGCATCGCCTATCTCGGCGCCAAGCACTTTGCCGATCTCATCAATGAACGTGCCGGCGGTAAACTGGAAATCAAGGTGTTCCACTCCAGCTCGCTGGGCGATCAGGTGAGTTCGATCGAGTCCATGCAGGTTGGAACCCTCGATATATCAACCATCGAGACACCGATCACCACCGTTGACCCGGTTCTGGGTGCCACAGCACTGCCTTATATTTTCCGTGGACGCGGCCATGTTGCCACAGCCTTTAAGGGCCCCGCCGGCGCCTGGATCGAGGAGCGTCTGGCAGCCAAGGGATTGCGGGTGCTCGGCTTCATGGAAGGCGGCTTCCGCCAGATCACCAATTCCATACGCCCGATTGAAACACCGGCGGACCTCAAAGGCGTGAAAATGCGCACGCCGTCGAGCAAGCTGCGCATCAAGATCTTCAACACTTACGGTGCCAACGCTTCACCACTGCCATTCAAGGAACTCTACACTGCCCTTCAGACCGGCGTGTTCGACGGTCAGGAGAACCCGGTCATCTGGGCCAAGGCGACAAAGTTCTATGAGGTGCAGAAATATCTTTCGATCACCAATCATCTCTACACGGTGACCTATCTGCTGATGAGCGAAAAGTCGTATCAGAAGCTGGACGCCGACACCCAGGCGATGTTCAAGCAGGCCGGCAGCGAGGCGACCGACTACAGCGTCGAGGTCGGCATCAAGGCGGACAGTGAGATTGTCGACTTTCTGAAGACCAAGGGAATGCAGGTCAATCAGGCGGATGTCGATGCCTTTGTTAATGCCTCCAAGCCGATCTGGGGCGACTGGGCAGCGGAGACCGGAGGCGACGCCCAGAAGCTGATCGACATGATCTCGGGAACAATGTAGCCGCTTGTTGCCTGGAAAGAACCATCGTGATCGACCGTATCCTGGAGGTGATCTGCGCGGCACTATTGGCGGCAACTGTGCTGATCACCTTCATTGCGGTCATATTTCGCTATGTCCTGGGGTCGGCTTTGTCCTGGAGTTTTGAGGCGTCACTGGCGCTGCTGACCTATCTGACCTTTGTCGGTTGCTACCTCGCCATGCGCAAGAACGCGCATCTCAAGGTCGAAGTGCTGGTGGCTCGGTTTCCAGCGCTCGCACAGGTGTTGGTGTTCGCTATGAACCAGCTGATCATCATTGCCATTGCAGTGGTCATGGTGGTCTTCGGCATGCGGCAGATGCTGATGTTTCACAGCCAGACCACACTGGTGCTTGAGCTGCCCCTGAGCCTGCTTTACGCGGCCATACCGTTGAGCGGTCTGCTCATGGCTCTGCAGGCTGTTACCGAACTGTTCGGCGGCGTGGGCCGGTGGCGGCGTGGTGAGCTGATTTTCGATGCCGGTGATGAGCCACCGTTGACGGACGTGTAAAGGGGTGATGCGGTGGAACTTGTTCTGGTTCTCTGTCTTCTTGTCGGCCTCATAGGTCTCGGCCTGCCGATCGCCTTTGCACTGGTGGCGGTGTCGATCGGTATTCTGGCGGCGGCAGATATAGATCTGATGATTGTCGCACAGCGGATGTATCGTGGCGTGCAGAGCTTTCCGCTGCTGGCTGTGCCGTTGTTCATTCTGGCCGGGCAGATCATGAGCCGCAGCGGTATCTCGGGCCACCTCGTCGATTTCGCCAAAACCCTTGTCGGCCAGATGCGCGGTGGTTTGGCGGCGGTCAATGTGGTCACCAGCATGTTTTTCGCCGGCATGAGCGGCACGTCGATGTCGGATACCGCCGCAGTCGGCGGCATCCTCATTCCGCCGATGATCAAGCGTGGCTACAGCCGTGCCTTCACCGGTGCCGTAACCGCAGCCTCCTCGACCATCGGCATCATTATTCCACCAAGCGTGCCGATGGTGATTCTCGGCGCGTTTATCGGTATATCCACCGGTGCGTTGTTTGCAGCGGGCCTGGTGGCCGGACTGTTACTCGGTCTCGGACTGATCTTCGTTGCCTGGCTGATCTCGCGGCGCGAGGGCTATCCATCCGAGGCGCCGTTTTCATTGTCGCTCATGGTCATGGCTTTTATCCGCGCCGTCCCGGCCCTGACCATGCCGGTTATCATACTGGGCGGCATCCTGGGCGGTATCTTTACACCGACCGAGGCGTCGGCGGTGGCAGTGGTCTACGGTATTGTCATCAGCATGCTCTACTACCGCTCGATCGGCTTTCGCGATCTTTATGAAACCTTCGTCGAAGCCGCCGTACTGAGTGGTGCTGTGATGTTGGTGACCGCCACCGCCCACGTCATGGGCTACACCTTCACCTATCAGTCGCTGGCCGATGTGCTGCTTGGGCCGATTGCGGCGACCGAAATGTCACCGACGGTGTTCCTGCTGGTGGTCAGTCTGGTGTTCATCGTCGCCGGCACCTTCCTCGACGGCATTGCCATGATGTTCATCATCGTTCCATTGTTCTTCCCGGCGGTCAAACTGCTCGGCATCGATCCGATCCATTTCGGCATGGTGGTGGTCCTGTGCTGGGGCATCGGCCAGCAGACCCCGCCGGTCGGCGCTGCCCTGTTCATCACCAGCGTGCTTGCCAAGGTCGATATCATATCGATCACCCGGGCCAACCTGCCGTTCATCGCTGTAATGCTTGCCGTCCTGCTTCTGGTCATCCTGTTCCCTGAAACAATCGTGCTGTCGGTTCCGCGCGCCCTGGGGCTTTAGCCCGGTGCACAATCTTTTGAGAAGGCTGTAATCACAATGATGAGAAATTCAAACTTTCTGGATGTCATCTACACCCACACCGAGGGCGAGCCGACCTGTATCATCCACAGCGGCATCGCCTACCCATATGGCCTTGATATTCTCGGCAAGCGGCAGTTTCTGATGGACAATTACGATCATGTCCGCACGTCACTGATGTGCGAGCCACGCGGACATCATGACATGTTTGGCGTGTTCGTGACCCCGCCTTCGGGACCGGATGCAGATGCCGGCATGATCTGGATGGACAGCGAGCGTTATGTCGAAATGTGCGGCCACGGCACCATCGCGCTCTCCATGGTGATGGTCTCTCATAAGATGACCAACAACATCGAGGATCCGACTACCCGGATCACCTTCGAGACGCCCGCCGGTCCGGTCAAGTCGGAAACCTACTCATCAGACGGTGTGGTCCAGTGGACCCGCTTCCAGAACGTTCCAGCCTTCGTGTTTGCCCAGGATATTCCAGTCGAGTTGCCGGGCTTTGGAGAAACAACGGCTGATATATCCTTCGGCGGTAATTTCTTCGCCATTGTTAAATGGCCCGACAAGGAACGTCCGATCGCACCGGAGAACGGTAGCTATCTGTCCGAAATGGGTGAGTTGATCAAGAAACAGATCAACGCGAAAGTGGATGTTCAGCACCCGGTCGAGAAACACATCCGGGGCCTGCATTTCTGCACCTTCTGGCAGGAACCGGAACGCCCCGACAGTCTCTACCGCAATGTGCACGTGTTCAGCGACGGCAAGATGGACCGATCCCCAGGCGGCACCGGCACCAGCATGATGATGGCGGCGTTTGAAGCCCGCGGCAAGATCAAGATCGGCCAGACGATCAAGTCCGAAGGCCTGCTCGGCAGTGGCCAGTTCGAAGGCTGCCTGATCGGAGAAACCACCATAGGCGACAAGCGCGCCGTGATCCCGACTGTAAAAGGGACCGCAAAGGTCGTCGGCTATGCCAAATGGCTGCTCGACCCAGACGATCCGGTCGGAAGGGGTTTTGTCATCAGCTAAGCCTGCGGATTTGCCGGAACCTGGCGCTGAATCCAAGTATAATTTCTATTTCCCTCTGAGGATTATACTATTGTATAAGAACGAGAATAATACATAGGTAGTTAAATTTTTAGACTAATTGTAATGATTGAAATAACTATTAATAAATAAGCAATAGGAAATATACAAAAATATCAAAATATATATGTGAGTGTTAAGAAAAACTAGAAATTTGTAACGGACAATGGCGATAAACCACCAAGAGAAAGGTTTGCCGCCATGAATAGCGAAAATAGATTCGCGAGTTTCTGCACACGGATGGTCCCCCGATGGATCAAGGAAGAGTCCGGCAATGTCGCGATGGTGTTCGGATTTGCCTTCCTGCCGCTCATGATTGCGGTTGGTGTGGGCGTGGATATGACTCAGCAAACACGTCTTGAGCAGAAAATGGCCGGCGCTGCCGATGCTATTGCCCTGGCTGCTGCACGTGCCCATAACGACGACGATCGTGACGACATCGGGCCGATGTTCCTGGATGCCAATCTGGCCAGTGACTATGGCCCGAATGTCCAGGTCACCACCTTGAATGTCAATTTCGACGACACAGACAAACTGGTCACGGTGACGCTGGACGCGCAGATCCCGACCTCGATCCTCGGCCTTGTCGGCATCGAAATGCTGGTCACCAACACCACCAGCACAGTTTCCTACAAATCTCAGGTGTCCGAACCGGTGTCCCTTGCCATGGTCCTCGATGTTTCGGGTTCCATGTGCTGGAACAACAAGATCGGCACCCTGCGTACAGCCGCGTCAAATCTTCTGACCCAGCTGGATGGTGCCGACCCGGACAACATCTATGTCCGTACCGGGGTTGTGACCTATTCGAGCTCGATACAGCAAACCGTGAATATGGCCTGGGGCGTGAGCCAGACCAACCCGGTTGTGCAGGCGCTTCCCTGTAATGGCGGTACCGCCTCGACTGGTGCTGTCACGACCGCCGGCAACTGGTTGATCGGCAATGGCGAATACGCCATCCATGAGACCCAGCCGATCCACGAAAACGAAGAGTTTGAGCTGCACAGGTTCATGATTTTCATGACCGACGGCAACAACAACTACAGCGCCGACAACACTGCGACCCGGGCCAAGTGTGATCAGATCAAGGCCGATGGAATTGAGATCTTCTCCGTCGCCTTCGAAGCGCCGGCGGGCGGTCAGGCTCTGCTGCAATATTGCGCCACGGATGCCGATCACTATTACGATGCGAGCGATCCAGCAGAGTTCCTGCTGGCCTTCGACGAAATCGCCGAAAGCATCGAAACAGCGCTCGTGCGGATTGTCGACTGATCTCTCTAAACGATACTCCGATACGCTGAACGGGGCGGCACGCATGCGTGCCGCCCCAATTTTTTCCATTTGGAGCGCGGAGACCGTCTATGTCGTCAGTGCGACAAACCGGTCTTTTGGAACCACGGCAACGGGCGTCAACTCGACAAGAAAATCCTCATGGCCGAGACCCGCCACCATGATGGACGTGCTGGCCGGAGCTGTCTTCTCCGTAAGAAATTCGGCCCGCACTCGCTGGATCGCGGCCAGTTGTGAGCGATCCGTGAAATAGGTTGTCACCGAGACGACATCTTCCATGGTGCCACCCACCGATTGCAGCACCGCCTGAATGTTCATAAAGCATTGTCGGGTTTGAGTTTCTACATCGCCTTTGCCTACGATCTGTTCGTTTTCGTCCCAAGCAACCTGGCCGGTAATGTGGATGATGTGGCCCTGGTGCTGAATCACACCCATATTGAATCCACGCCCCTTTGGTCCCCATACACCCTGCGGATTGAAACCATTTGCCACAATCACCTCCAATTTCTGTTTCAGGTCTTCTTTAACGCAAAGTGTCTGGTCCTGGCGAATGATGTTAAATCAGATAAACGGACGGCATTGTTTTAGAAAAAGCCGCTGGATTAGAGAGTAACAAAAACGACAACGACGGCACATGATGAAACATGCTTTTTTTGAAAAGGGCTGGTGCCGCTTTGCCCATGATCCGGCACTGGCTGACTGGATCTGCCACGCCCTCCCCACGGCACGCAGTGCGGTCGAAGCACCCGGGAATGCGCAATGGCTGCGCTGTGGCGGCACATGGTTTGCCGGCGTCAATGTTCTGGCCAACGATGCCAAGGGCGCTGTTGGTGGTGGTCCAGTGCTTGCCGGCCATGCGCTTGATTTTATCTCCGACACCCTGGGGCTGACCGGCTTTGACTGGGACCGTGCCCAGGTCTCGGTCTGCTATCGCGGCTATCCGCAGCCTATGCCGTCAGAGAGCGAGGCAGCGTTCCGCTTTCGTCGCGACCGTGATGCTGCCCATGTCGACGGGCTGCGCCGCGAGGGTCCGGAAAAACGCCGCCATCTGCGCAAATTTCACGGCTTCCTGCTCGGCATCCCCATGGTCGAGACCGATGCCGGCGCATCCCCCATGGTGGTCTGGGAAGGCTCGCACGAGATCATCCGCGAAACATTCCAGGGAGTGTATGAGGGCGTTCCGGTTGAGCAGTGGGGAGAGATCGACGTCACCGAGATCTATCACGCTGTCCGCCGCAGGATTTTCGCCAGCTGTCAGCGTGTGGAGATTGCAGCGCAGCCGGGCGAAGCCTATCTGGTCCACAGGCTGTGCCTGCATGGCGTTGCCCCCTGGGCGCCATCGGCTGAGGCTGGACCGGACGGCCGCATGATCGTCTATTTCAGGCCGGAGATCGGAGGCCCCGGAGACTGGCTGCAGGCGCCGTGAACGGGGTTCTGGACCGTGTCAGACGCTGGTTGGCATTGCCTTGCTCAGAGCTGCAATCACACCATTGAGAACAAGGCGTCCGCACGCTGTGGCCGTAAGGTGCCCGTTTGCTCGATCATGGTGCACAAGCCCGAGTGTTTCCAGTTCCCCGATCGCTTTGCTTGCGGGGGCAAACCCGCCAAGCGACTGCAGGCGATCGAGTGCGACACCTTCCGCAAGCCGCAGCCCCATCAGCAGCATTTCATCGGCGCATTCGCGCGGTGTGAGACGGCGTTCGTCCAGGTGCCCGTGTCCCTGTTTATCGACCGCTGCCCGCCACAATTCTGGCGACCGTATGGTATCGACCGCTGTCCGGTATCCGTCCTCCGCTAGGCGCGAATGGGCGCCCGGTCCGATGCCGACATATTCGCCATAGCGCCAGTACAGCAGATTATGCCTTGATTCCGCACCCGACCGCGCATGGTTGGATATCTCGTAAGCCGGCAGCCCCGCCCGTTCGCACAACTCCTGTGTCACATCGAACAGATCGGCCGCACGGTCATCGCCTGGCACCTTGAGCGCTCCTTTGGCATGCAGGTCGAAAAACGCGGTGTCCGGTTCGATGGTCAGCTGGTAGGCCGAGATGTGATCCGGCGCCAGTTCCAGGGCGCGTACCAGTTCATCGCGCCATTCATCCACAGTGTGTCCCGGCCTGGCATAGATCAGATCAAACGACACCCGGTCGAACACGCTTCGTGCCAGGGCGATGGCGTCGAGCGCTTCAGCAGCACTGTGCTGACGGCCAAGAAATTTGAGTGCGGCATCGTTTAGTGACTGGACGCCGATCGAAATCCGGGTGACGCCGGCGCTGTGGTAGGCTGAAAAGTTTCGTGCCTCGACGCTGGTCGGGTTGGCTTCAAGCGTAACCTCCACATCCGGTGCTACCTGCCAGGCGTCATGGAGTGCACCCATGATCGTCTCAACCACGAGGGGTTCCATCAAGGACGGTGTTCCGCCGCCGAAAAAGACGCTTGTTACCTGGCGTCCCGGCGTGCGTGCCGCCATGGCGCTAAGTTCACGGACCAGGGCTGCTGCAAAATCCTGCTGGTCGATGCCCTGATGACGGACATGGGAATTAAAGTCGCAATAAGGGCATTTGGCCTTGCAAAACGGCCAGTGGACATAGACGCCGAAGCCGATTTCAGGTGCCCCGCCGACCGTCTGGTCTTCCCGCCTGCGCGCTTGTACTTCACCCATTGTCATCGAGACAGGCCGCCACCAGAAGGTTGAATGCAACGGCCCGGTGCGACATCGAATGTTTGAGGCTCTGGTCCATTTCCCCGAAGGTTTCTGAATGGCCATCGGCCAGAAACATCGGATCATAACCGAAACCCCGGTCGCCGCGCGGCGGCCACACCAGCGTGCCGTACACTTTGCCCTCGAAAGTTTCCACATGGCCGTCCGGCCAGGCAAGGCACAGGGCGCAGACAAAATGTGCCGAACGGTTGTCAGAGCCGCTCGCCTTGAGCCGGTCCTCGACCTGTCGCATCGCCGCGTTGAAATCCTTAGCCACACCGGCCCAACGGGCTGAATAGATGCCCGGCGCACCGTCAAGCGCATCAACCGCAAGCCCTGAATCATCCGCAACTACCGGCAATCCGGAAACTGTCGCTGCGGCAAGCGCCTTCAATTCGGCATTCTCGATAAACGTAACGCCGGTCTCTTCCGGTTCCTCAAGGCCCAATTCCGCGGCTGAAACAACATCGATCCCCAGGGTCGAGACAAGTTCGGCAATCTCGCGCACCTTGCCCGGATTGTGGCTGGCGACCACCAGACGCCTGTCGGTCAATTTTCGATGGTTCATGTCAACCCCCAGATCCGTGGCTCGGCGAATTCGAGACTGTTGCCGGCGGGATCACGGAAATAGATCGAGCGCCCGCCCTGGGGCCATTCGAAATCCGCTTCGATTTCAACCCCTGCATTGTGCAGTTTGTTGCGCCATGTTTCGATTTCACGGCTGTCCGCGCGGAAGCACACATGGCCCGGACCGCGGCTGCCGTGGGCCGGTACCGGCAAAGGTGATCCCGGTGTCGGTGCCTCGGTCACCGCCGGATCGAACAGCAACAGCATTTGTGCACCGCAGCGGAAGAAAACATGACGGCCGGGCTCTTCGGAAAACAGCTCAAGGCCCAGAACTTCGCCATAGAACCGTTTCACAGCGGTCAGGTCGGCGGCGTACAGCACGGTTTCCAGTATGCCGCCATCCGCCATCGGTTCAACTGACGGTAATCTTCTGCAGCGACAGCAATTCCCCGATGCCCCGGCGCGCGAGCTCCATCATTTCCATAAAGCCTTCGCCGGTGAAGGGTTCGGCCTCGGCGGTCGCCTGGATTTCGACGATACCGCCGGATCCGGTCATGACAAAATTAGCGTCCGTATCGGCCTGCGAGTCCTCCGCATAATCCAGATCGCACACCGGCTTACCCTTATAGATGCCGCAGGAAATCGCGGCGATCTGATCGCGCAACACATCATCCTTGACCATGTCACGCTCTTTCATCCACGAGATGCAGTCATTGAGCGCCACCCAGGCGCCGGTGATCGACGCGGTGCGGGTTCCGCCGTCGGCCTGCAGCACATCGCAGTCGACGGTGATCTGCCGCTCGCCGAGTTTCTCCATATCGATCACGGCGCGCAGGCTGCGGCCGATTAACCGTTGAATCTCGAGCGTTCGGCCCGATTGCTTGCCGGTTGATGCTTCCCTGCGCATCCGGTCCCCGGTTGAGCGCGGCAGCATGCCATATTCCGCGGTGACCCATCCCTTCCCGCCGCCGCGCAGCCATGGCGGTACCCGTTCTTCAAGACTTGCGGTGCACAAGACATGGGTATCGCCGCATCTGATCAGGCATGAACCTTCTGCGTGCTTTGCAAGGCCGCGTTCAAGTGTAACGGACCGGATTTCGTCAGCCTGTCTGTTGGACGGTCTCATTTAGTCGTTCCTGTATGTTTTCCAACTGAATTTGGACCGGGTTCTACCGCGTCCATGCTGGCAATGCCAAATGAAAGTGTGACAGTCCGCATTCTGTAGTATTAATCACCCTGAACGCATATTCATTGACGAGGCGGGTTCCCATTCTTGGATGAAAGAGCCGCGTCTGGATCATATTGTCCCTGTAGCTTTGGCCAAACATGGATAAATCGCTTACTGGATTAGCTGATCTCGATCAGAGGTCGCGCGACATATTCAAGCAGATTGTCGAGTCTTATCTTGGCACCGGCGATCCCGTTGGCTCGCGCACCATCAGCCGCGCCCTGCCCCAGGTTCTGTCGCCGGCATCGATCCGCAATGTCATGGCCGATCTCGAGGATGTCGGCCTGCTCTCTTCGCCCCACACCAGTGCCGGCCGGGTCCCGACCCAATTCGGCCTGCGCATGTTCGTCGACGGCCTGCTTGAACTGGGCGATCTGACCGAGACAGAGCGCAAGCAGATCGAGGCGGAAGTTGTCGCCCGCACGCCGGACCGTTCCCTGGAAGATGTGCTGACCGAAGCCACCAACATGTTGTCCGGCCTCAGCCAATGCGCCGGCGTGGTTTTGACACCAAAGAAAAATGTCCGCCTCAAACACGTAGAATTTGTCGCCCTGGAGCCGACCAAGGCACTGGTGGTGATTGTCGATGAAGACGGCGGAGTTGAAAACCGCATCGTCGACTTGCCCGCCGGTCTGCCGGCCTCCAGCCTGACCAGCGCCTCCAACTACCTCAACGCCTGGATGCAGGGCAAAACCTTCGACGAGATCCGTGCCGGCCTGCAGAAGGAACTGGAAAGCCAGAAAACCGCGCTCGACGAACTGACCGCCAATGTGGTCGAAGCCGGGCTGGCCACCTGGGCTGGCGCCGACGAATCCGACAACTCCACCCTCATTGTGCGCGGACGATCCAACCTCCTTGAAGACGTGACGGCGATGAAGGATCTGGAGCGCATTCGCCTGCTGTTTGACGATCTGGAGAGCAAGAAAGATCTCATCCAGCTTCTCGGCCTTGCCGAATCCGCCGATGGCGTGAAGATATTCATCGGCTCGGAAAATAACCTGTTTTCACTGTCCGGTTCGTCCCTTATTGTCTCGCCCTACAAGGATTCCGAGCAAAAGATCGTCGGTGTTATAGGTGTTATAGGGCCGACCCGCTTGAACTATGCGCGCATTGTGCCCATGGTGGATTATACCGCCCGCCTGGTCGGGCGACTGTTGACTTGATTTTTCCGGCAAAACGCTGATATCCGACCGGACGACAACCATTACCACTCAACTCAGGTTTGAATTGTTATGAGCGACCAAAACGCCAACGACAACGATGCGCCCGGTCCTGAAGAAGCAGCACCCGACGGCAGTGTCACCTCTGAAGACACCGGCGCTGAGACCGAAAAATCCGCCTGGGAACTTGGACCCGAGGCTCAAATTGAGGCTCTGGCCGCAGAGGCGGCGGATCTGAAGGACCGTTTGCTGCGTGCCGTTGCGGACGCGGAGAACACCCGCCGCCGCGCCGAGCGCGAACGCGACGAGACCAGACGGTACGCGGTCACGGCTTTTGCCCGCGATGTGCTGGGGGTCGGCGACAACTTGTCGCGCGCCCTTCAAAGCATCGGCGACGAAGCCCGCGAAAGTGTCGATGCCACGGTCAAGACCCTGATTGAAGGCGTCGAGATGACTCAGCGCGAAATGTACAACGCATTCGAGCGCCATGGCATCACGCGTATCGAGCCGGCCGGCGAGCGGTTCGATCCGAACTTCCATCAGGCCATGTTCGAGGTCGAGAACCCCGATGTTGCCGCTGGTACGGTGATCGAAGTGGTTGCCGCTGGCTATAAGATCGGCGAGCGGGTCCTGCGTCCAGCCATGGTGGGCGTATCCAAAGGCGGCCCCAAAGGCGCACCCAAACCGGTCGAACAGGCAACTCCCGAGGCGCAACCTGCGCCACAGACAGAACCCGAAGCCAGGCGTCCACCGGAGCCCGAATCTGCTGCCGCCGCACAGGTTGCCGCCAAGACCCATGAAGAGGCGGCCAGCAAGAAAGCGGAAAAGCCGGCCGGCAAGACGGTCGACCGCAGCGCGTGATGCCTGTCTGAATATCTGTTTTAGAGGGCCGGCTTGGGAATCGAAAAGCGCCTTATGGCGCATTCTTGAACAATCGCTAAAGGGCAGTATTTGATTGCCATAAGGAGCCGCTATGCTCGTTCTCGACACCTTCGGCCCGGCCTTCGGACTGCCTGATCCAAGCCCCTTTGTCATGAAGGCCATGGTTCTGCTCAAAATGGCCGGTCTGGAGCACGAGACCCGCAGGGGAGACGTGCGCAAGGCGCCCAAGGGCAAGTTTCCGGTGCTGCATGATGACGGCGTCGTTGTCCCCGATACCACTTTCATCCGCTGGCATCTGGAAACCGCCCACGGCATAGACTTCGATTTAGCACTCAGTGACGAGCAAAAGGCGGTCGGCTGGGCGGTCGAAAAGATGCTGGAAGACAATCTTTATTGGGCGGTTGTGCATGAGCGCTGGGTAATCGATGAGAATTTCGACAAGGGCCCCAGGCAGTTCTTTCAGGTTCTGCCCGCTCCCATGCGCCCCCTTATCATCTGGATGGTCCGCCGTCAGGTCGCCCGCGATCTCAAGGGCCAGGGCATGGCGCGTCACGATCGCTCTGAAATCATCCGTATCGGCAAGACGTCGCTCAAGGCGGTCTCGGATATCCTTGGGCAAAAGCCCTATCTTCTGGGTGAGAACCCAAGCGGTGCCGATGCCACCGCCTATGCGTTTCTGGCCAACGCCTTATGCGATCACTTCGAAAGCCCGCTTTTGCAGGCCGCGGACGAATGTCCAAATCTTGCCGCCTATTGCGCCCGTATGACGGAACGGTATTTTCCCGAACTCAGCAAATAACCGGATTGCCTCTCAATCAGAGCGTTTGCGCACGATGATTGCGTTCTGCACCGGCCACAGCCCTTCCTGTTCCAAATGGTAATCCTCCAGGGCGAACGAGACCTGGCTGGTCGGACCGCCGCTCAGATTGACCGCGCGCTCGCATCCAAAGCCGCCCTGGTCCGTATCGCGTGCGAGGATTTCGCCAAGTTCGAACAGGCTGATACCTTCCTGTTCCCCCTTGACCACGACAATGACAAAGTGCGGCCCGCTCAGGCCGATGGCGATCCGGTCCAGGCGGTTATAGTCGTTGCTGTTGATACCGTTCTTGCCGCCGGGATCAACCACCATCGGGCCACTCTGGATGGCGCTTGATAGCGCCACGTCGTCGGCGTGAAGTCGGCTCCAGTCGATGCCGGTGGCGGCGTCCGTGCGGTAGAACAGGCCCGATCCGGCGGTTGGTTCATAACCGTTCAGAACCAACCGGTCGACCACCAGCATGCCCGCCGGTGACAGGCGGGACCTGGCGTCTAGTTCATAAAACCCACCGGCAACCGCAAGCAGCGCGTTGTGGGCGGTGCGGATTTCCTGAACCGTAGAGCCGGTTTCCGCCAGTTGTACGGCGGTTTCGATTTCGAACTGTGCCGGGTCTATGGCCCAGGCCCGGACCGCCAGACCGTAGCTGGAGACAGCGATTTCGCGCCACCCAAACCCCGGCTGGATCCATATCCAGTCCGACTGCTGGATCGCTGACAGGAGCGCCGGCATCGGATTGGTCGGTTTCGATTGCACCGGCAGTTTTGGATGGTCGGCATCGAGCAGGGCGGCCCGCGCCTTGCACTCCATGGCGTCCCGGTCGTTGCCCAGAGCACTGTGGATTTCGCCCATCGCCCATTGCGCCATGGCAAACCGGTCGTCGAATTCAAACGCGGTCGCAAGATGCGCCAATGCATCCTCCGGCTTTTGCGCGGTGAATGCGTGACGGGCCAGCAGATAAAATGCGAAGGCCTCGACGGCCTGTGTCGGGCGTTTTTTTTGCGGCGTGCGTCGCAGGGTCTTGGGCGAGATTTTCAGGCCGTAGAAAAGCGCTTCCGGCAGGGAGCGGATGATGGTCTGGAAAAACTGGAAGCTGCCTTCCAGCGCTGTCGAACTCTCAATCGCACCATGCTTGTACAGGCTGACATCGATCAGATACTCCTCGCCCAGGAGCGTTACCGTTATTGCCAGCTCATGCTTGGGTGCGGGCAGGCTTGCGCCATGCGCCACCTGCAATCCCTGGGTTCCAAGAAACTCGGCAAGTGCACGCTCGAGCCGGTTCTTGAGCACCAGAACCGTGCCGTCTTCGGAACCGATGATCTCAACCGGGCGCAGCAGAAGATCCGCTGCCGGCTCTAACGGCTCAGCTGATGGCGGCGGCGCAGGCGCCGGTGCGGCAGGCTGGCTCTCCCCTATCAACGCCTCGGCAAGTTGTTTCGCTGCGTTTTCGATCGTTGCCTGTGGAGTGACCATAGATGCATCGGTCCATTGCAGGGTGGCCAGAAGATAATCCAGCGCGCCGGTGCTCGGCGAGGCATCGATCGCCACCGGGTAGATCTTCTTGCGGTAGTTGACCGCGCGCTCGACTTCGCGGTGGACATGCTGCGAGGCGTTTGAATGCTCGGAAAACATGACCACCATGGCGTCCGTGGTCTGGATCGCCTGCATGATCGCGGTGGCGTATTGCTCGCCGGCTGGAATGTCCCGCGGTGCCACCCAGCACTGCAGGCCGTGTGCTTCAAGTGCCACGCATAGCCGGCCTGCCGCTTCGTGATCATTCGCCGAGTGACTGATAAAGACGCGCGCCATCGTTTCCGTTTTATGCCCAACCGTAACTATCCGCAAACCCTAGATTGTTTTTGGTTTCAGTGGAATGAATGTGAGCGGAGATGCGCGCATGTTTGCAGTTGACGCCCACCTGGAAAGTGACTTTCTATGGGTAATCGGCTGATCAGGGAACAACCGCATGGCGCCAATCGACATTCGGGATTTCATCGACTTTGACCGTTATCCGATAAACCATGACGGCTCGCCCGAATATCGCCGGCTGGTAACCGATATCCGCGCCAGTCTGGCGGACGACGGATGTGCGGTTCTGCGCGGGTTTATCCGTGCTGACCGTATCGATGCGCTCATCGAGGAGGCCGACCGGGTTGCCGCAAAGGGCCATCGCTCCTTCAATCGCACCAATGCCTATTTCACCCAGGACGATCCAAACCTGCCTGAAAGCCACCCGTTGCGCCGCTTTTACGATCGTTCGAATTCGTTCGTACCGGCTGACAATTTCGGCAGCGAGAGTATCCTGCGCGGTGTATACGAGTGGCCCGGTTTTCCCGCTTTTATCCAAATCGTTCTCAACGAGAAACGCTTCTATCCCTATGCCGACCCGCTCGCCGATGTGATCATCAATGTTGTTGAAGAAGGCGGCGGCTTTCCGTGGCATTTCGACACCAATAACTACACCGTGACCCTGGCCATTCAGAATGGCGTCGAAGGCGGTGAGTTTGAATACAGCGCCAATCTCCGCTCGGCGACCGACGAGAACTATGCTGGTGTCGAACGCATCCTGGACGGCGACGGCGGGCTTGTTAAGACCCTGGAGCTTCAACCGGGGGACCTGCAGATATTCAAGGGCCGCTATGCGCTCCATCGGGTCAAGCCGGTTGTCGGCGGGCGCCGGCGTTACGTGGGGATTTTCTCGTTTGTCGAAGAACCGGGAATGGTCGGCAGTCCGGAGCGTACGCGCCAGCTCTATGGCCGTGTGCTGCCGATCCATCTGGAGCGGGCGGGGCTGCGTGCCGACGCGCTGGTGGATTGAAGGTGTTGCACGGGCATTAAACGTTGTGGTGTGCTTCTGACAAGATCCAGTCCCGGAATGCGCTGAGCGATGGATTGCTCAGGGCGCCCTTGGGGTAGGCGAGATAGTATCCATAGGCATCGAGCGCAACCGCTGAAATCCGGAACAACTGGCCGGCCGACAATTCGGCTGCAAGCAAACTGTCGTTCAGGGCGACCCCTTGTCCATCGATCACCGCCTGGACCCGCACATTGGGATCGGGAACCACGAGATCGTCACGCGTGGCGCGGTAACGCAACCCGGCTGCATCATGCCAATCGCGCCAGGCGCTGCTGCCATCGCGATCCTGAAGCAGGGGCAGGTCGGCAAGCGCTGCCTCCAATCCTTGGCCCGACACCCGCTGCGCGATCGTTGCCCCAGCCGTCGGGAATGCCGGGCAGGAGAACAGCGGCTCGATCTCCAGATCGGTCCAGTCGCCCTTGCCCCAGCGGATCGCCATATCGATGCCATGGGGCGCTAGATCGATAAGGTCGATCAGCGGCTGCAGGCGCAAACCGGTACGGGGATGGCCGGTAATGAAGGTCATCAACCGCGGCGACAGCCAGCGCGAGGCGAAGTATGTCGAAATGCCGATGGTGATCCGCCCTGGTGTTGCCTCCTGCAGGCTGGCGATCTCCCGGTCCAGATCGCGCAATGCCACCTGGGACGCGAGCCACAGCTTGTTGCCTTTCTCGGTCAGCACGATGCCGCGATGCTGGCGGGTGAACACCTCAAAGCCGAGTTCGGTCTCCAGCTGTTTGATCTGATAGCTGATCGCCCCTTTGGTGAGGTTCAGTTCATCAGCCGCCCGGGTGAAGCTCAGATGGCGCGCCACCACATTGAACAGGCGCAGAGTGTCATAGGATTTGAACGTCATTCTTACTGTTTAAGAAATTTGAACAATCGGTGCAAATCATTTGGTTTGCAGCCTTCGGCATTTCGGCGTTTCATATAAAATCCGGCGAACTGCCGAATGATATCTCTCCCGAAGTCGGAACAGAACCCTGACTTCCGAACAAAATAACTGGCCGCAATGATCGCCCCTGATACCGATCTCCAGAACCCTCCCGTCAGTGTCCGCAGCGGACGCCGGGGAGGCCGGTCTGTCCGCATCGCGCGTCGCATCGCTAATGCAACTGCAACCGCCTCGCCGGTGATCAGGCGCAAGACGCCGGTTTACGATCTCCTGGATGAAGAGGCGCTTCAGCGTCTTGAGGCCCACACAGACTGGATCCTGCGGGAAATCGGTATCGAGTTTCGCGGTGATGAAGAAGCGCTTGAGCTGTTCAGGCAGGCCGGGGCAACGGTCACCGGCAGTCGCGTACAGTTCGACACCGGGCTCGCCCGGGCACTATGCTCAACCGCGCCGTCGAGCTTTCGCATGGAAGGCCGGGATCCTTCATCATCGATCACCCTTGGAGGCGATCATGTGGTGTTCATGCCTTCCTACGGTCCGCCTTTTGTCACCGATCTGGAGCGGGGCCGCCGCTATGCCACCATTGAGGACTTCTGTAATTTCGTAAAACTCACCTTTGCATCGCCCTGGCTGAACCATTCCGGCGGTACGGTTTGCGAACCGGTCGATGTGCCGGTCAACAAGCGCCACCTGGACATGGTCTATGCCCATTTGCGCTGGTCAACCAAACCGTTCATGGGATCGGTCACAGCGCCCGAGCGTGCCGAAGACTCGATCGCCATGGCACGCCTGGTGTTCGGCGATGGGTTTCTGGAAGACAACTGCGTGATCCAGGGCAATATCAATGTCAACTCGCCACTGGTCTATGATCACATCATGTCAGGCGCGCTGAAGGCCTATGCCCGGGCCAACCAGAGTGTCGTGGTGTCGCCTTTCATTCTCGGTGGCGCCATGGGGCCGGTAACCCAGCCGGCGTTGCTCGCCCAGGCCCATGCGGAAGCCATGGCCGGCATCGCGCTTGGCCAGCTGGTGCGGCCGGCATCCCCGGTGGTCTACGGCAATTTCCTGACCACCATGAACCTCAAGACCGGCGCCCCGACATTTGGTACACCGGAGGCCAATCTTTCGACCTTCGCCATCGCCCAGCTCTGTCGCCGGTTGAACCTGCCTTTGCGTTGTGGCGGGCATCTCACCGCCTCGAAGGTGGCGGATGGCCAGGCCATGCAGGAATCCGCTGCCAGTATGATGGCCGGCATCCTGGCTGGTTCGAACCTCGTCCTCCATGCCGCCGGCTGGCTCGAAAGCGGCCTGACTGTAGGCTATGAGAAATTCGCCATGGACCTTGATCACTGCGGCATGATGCATCGCATGCTGGGCGGCCTCGCCATTGATGACACCCAACTGGCTGCAGACGCCTATCGGGAAGCCGGACCCGGCGGAAATTTCCTCGGCACCGCCCACACGCTTGCCCATTTCGAGACCGCCAATTACCTCTCCGACCTTGCCGACACGGCGTCTTATGAACAGTGGGAGGAAGCCGGCCGGCTCGACCTCGAACAGCGCGCCAACACGCGTTGGAAGGAGATGCTGGCCAACTATCAGGCACCGCCGATTGATCCAGCAACCGACGAGGCGCTCAAGGATTTTATCGCCCGCAAGAAATCCGCAATACCCGATCAATGGCACTAGCTTTGAACAAAGGAGACTTCACATGAGCAGCAAATGCATCCGTATTCCTTCCAGCGGCGTAATCGGTGGTCTTGAGCCGACCGACTATATCCCGCCCGAAACCGTGCAATCCGGCGATCCGCGGGAACGCGGCAGAAGCCTCTATGCCGACCAGACCGGCCAGCTCGACGCGGGCGTGTGGGAGTGCGAGCCCAACCGCCATATGATCGAGTCAGCACCCTATGATGAGTTCGTCTATCTGCTCCAAGGCCACATCGACGTCATTGATGATGAAGGCGGCGTCGAGAGCTACAAGGCAGGCGACAGCTTCATGATGCCACGCGGCTGCAAATGCACCTGGGACGTCAAGGAGCCGGTGCGCAAGCTCTATGTGGTGCTGACCGCTGACGCATATCAAGGTTCCTGACCGGGCTGATCATGTTCTGATGTCGCCGGCTTGCCGAGGTGCAGCGCGACCGATTCACTCTATCGCGCTGCACACTCGCCGTCGGTCACCGACCTGAAGCACGGCGGCGATGATGAGCCGCGCACGCTTTCGATTTCGGAATCTATTTTGCCTGTGACGTCGCGCTGTCTTCGGGCTGTCCATTGTGGGCCATGGGGAAGCTTTCCTTCGCTACACCGCTCACTAGGTCCATAACCCTGTGCGCTTGTTCACTGTAGTCATTCACCATTTTTGACATGAAACGTGCGTAGGCCTCGCCGACTTCTTCCGGCGCCTGGCATTGAGCGATTCTGGTTGGCATGTCGAGATCTTCCTTCCAGCGCTCGACATAGAAGTTCACCGCTTGTTCATTCACCTTGCCGACCGTCTCGAACAAGGATCCGCAGGACTTCGCCAGGGCTTCCATGTTGTGCGTGTTGACCTTAATCATTTCGTCAAAACCCAGGTCAACCGGACCGTCTGAACTGCTTTTGTGTGGCATGATAGTTCTCCAATTCGCCGCTTTTTGTTTTGCCCCCTGCCCGAACTGAACAGCGTGAACATCATCCTGACACACGAAGGCGGCGGCACTTTGGCCGAGGTCAAGCCGGCTTGTGATTCCCTGCCAACCAAGGTCAAAAAGCCTGCCAACCGTTACACACAGGCAGCGTCTCGGGCAGCTGCGCTGTCCGGATACGGTTTCTTAGCCAAAGTGGGGCATACTTTCAGTGCAACACGATCTTTGAGCGAATGTAGGCACATGCGCGAAACACAGATGATTGCTGATCAAAAAACAGCGAACTCCGAACGATTGAACTGGAACGCCGGCGGCTGGTTCGGTGCCCAGATTGGCGGCACCTGCTGGATAGTGATTTGCGCGGCCCTCCTGATCGCGCACGACCTTGGGCTCGCCAAAATTTTGTTTGCGATGTTCATGGTGACCAACCTGGTTGGCTGGTCAATGTGGTTCTTCCGCAGTCGCATCACGGCTTATCGGGCCATGCAGATCCTTTTGATCATAACCGGTGTCGTGGGTCTGGCCGCCACATTTGCCATTGATCGATCCGGCCTCTGGCACGTCGTTCAGGGATTTGGCGGGACTGTGTCGGTTTCACAGATGTACCTGTTGATCCCGGTCATGATCGCTGCTCTGCTGGCGTTGTTCTGGTCCCGCAACAGGTCTCGCCCCAGCAAAGGCCACTCTGGATAGAATTTGAGCGCGAACCCCGGGCTAAATGGGTCTTCCTCACATAGGGCGGTCGTTCGAATTACGGCCGACCGCGAGCCACCCAATGCAGCGTGCGCCGTTTTGCCTTCGCACCCTTGCAGGCACCGCTCCTTTGATGCACAATCTCGTCAGTTATGCAGAGTAATGTAGAAAAAACATAATTATGCAGGATATGGGCGATGCATTCACCCTGGCGCTTGCGCTGGTCGGATCCGCAGATGCGGATTTGCTGGAGATTATTGGCCTGTCGCTCAGAGTGAGCCTGACAGCCGTGGCCATTTCCTGCGCGCTCGGTCTTCCGCTTGGTGCGGCCATGGCAATTTCGCATTTCCCCGGCCGCAATGTGGTGCTTGTGCTGCTCAATGCGCTGATGGGTCTGCCGCCGGTGGTGGTCGGCCTGATGGTCTATTTGATGCTGTCCAACTCAGGCCCCATGGGCTGGCTGCAGCTGCTCTATACGCCGACAGCCATGATCATCGCCCAGACCATCCTTATCACGCCGATTGTTGCGGCACTCTCCACCCAGGTGATCGCCGACCTTCATGTCGAATATGCCGAGCAGTTCCGCTCGCTCGGGGTCACCACCCGAACCGCCATTGCAGCGCTTTTGTGGGACGCCCGCTATTCGCTTCTGACCGTCGCGCTCGCCGGCTTCGGTAGGGCTGTCGCAGAAGTGGGTGCGGTAATCATCGTCGGCGGCAACATCAATCACCTGACCCGGGTCATGACCACCGCGATCGCGCTTGAAACCTCGAAGGGCGATCTGGCGCTGGCACTGGCGCTCGGCATCGTGTTGATGGTCATCGCCCTTGCCATCAATGCCGCCGTCATGGCCATGCGCCTGACCGCGGTGCGCTATGCCCATGCTTGAGGCAGCGACCCTTTTGGCCAGCGGTTTTGCGGTACCGCGCGCCCGCAGCGACAGAATTCTTCCCGGTCAGACCCGCGGGCTGGTCTATGAAGTCGATGGTGCTCGGCTGATCGACGGCATCGACCTGCGGCTTACCGCAGGTACCGTAACCGTGGTGATGGGCCCAAACGGCGCCGGCAAGAGCCTGCTCCTGCGCTTGCTTCACGGCATGATCCAACCCACCGCCGGCGAGATTTCATGGGGCGGAGAGATGCCGGGCGAAGACACCCGACGCCGCCAGGCCATGGTGTTCCAGCGCCCGGTCCTGCTGCGCCGGTCCGTGGCTGCAAATATCGACTTCGTGCTCGGCCTGCGCGGCACCGCAACGCGCGATCGGCGTGCCGAAATCCTCGAGCATGTCGGTCTCGCCGACAAATCGAAACAGTCCGCCCGGCTCCTGTCCGGCGGCGAGCAACAGCGCCTGGCCCTGGCCCGCGCATTGGCGCTTGGTCCAGAAGTCCTGTTTCTCGACGAGCCGACCGCCAGCCTCGATCCAGGCTCTGTGTTGCTGATCGAGGAGATCGTCTGCGCTGCCCAGAAACACGGCACCAAGATCATATTCGTCACCCATGATGTCGGCCAGGCGCGCCGGCTTGCCGACGAGATCGTGTTCCTCCATCGCGGCCGCGTGCTCGAACAGACACCGGCGGGCCGGTTCTTCGATGCCCCCGCCTCCCGCGAAGCCGGTGAGTATCTGGCCGGACGTATCGTTCTCTGAAAACCGGAACTAGCCATGTTCAAGACCAGAGTGTGCTCTCTCCTGTTCGCCACCTTCTACATGACCATTGCGGCTGTGGCCGACGACAAGGCGATCATCCTGCAATCGACCACCTCGACGGCGAATTCCGGCCTCTATGACCATATCCTGCCCGCCTTTACCAAAAAGACCGGGATCAGGGTTCATGTGGTTGCCGTCGGCACCGGCCAGGCGATCCGCAATGCGACCAATGGCGATGGCGATGTGCTTCTGGTCCATGCCAGGACGGCGGAAGAGAAATTTGTGAGTGACGGCTTCGGCGTTCAGCGGTTCGACGTCATGTATAATGATTTCATCATTGTCGGCCCGCCCGCCGATCCAGCGGACATTGCCGGTCTCCATGATGCAAAAACAGCATTCGCCCGGATCGCTGCCAGCAAATCGGCCTTTGCCTCCCGCGGGGACAATTCCGGCACCCACAAGAAGGAATTGGCGCAATGGCGCAAAGCGGGCATCGATGTCGCAGCGGCCAGTGGAACCTGGTACCGCGAAACCGGCTCCGGCATGGGGGCGACGCTGAATGTCGCGGTCGGCATGAGCGCCTACACACTGACCGACCGTGGCACCTGGATAAGGTTTGCCAATAAGGGAGCATACCGGATCCTGGTCGAAGGCGACGATAACCTGTTCAACCAGTATGGCGTCATCCTGGTCAATCCGAAGAAACACCCCAGGGCCAAGGCGGAGTGGGGCCAGATCTTCACCGACTGGCTCCTGAGCCCGTCAGGCCAGAAAGCGATCGCTGCCTACAAGCTCGGCGGCAAGCAGCTGTTCTTCCCCAACGCCGAGCCCGGATCGTAAACAGGGCAAGCCAAACCCGCATCTCCAACAGCTCAGGCCACGGTCCGACCCAGCCCACAAAACCCGTGTCCCGGCCCCCGAGCCGGGATCCAGGACGCCCTGCGTGGGCTTTGCCATATCGCCCTGGACCCAGGATCAGGTCCGGGGCACGAGACTTTTTAGGGATTGCTGCGGCCTATTCCCGTTTTCGCCCGGCATAACGCACCACATGCGCCTCGCCTTGATGCCGTCCGCCTTCATCGAGCAGAACCCGGCCGGTCAGTGCTTCAATCATGTTCAGCTCCGGCACTATGGTTTCGATATCCGCCAGATCATAGAGCACCGCGCGGTCGCGTGGTCCAAGACCGCCCTGGCCGGCGGCAGGATGGGCAAAGGCTTCGACGACAAGCCAGCCGCCCGGCATGAGCGCATCCACGGCAAGCTTCACGGTGCGTTCGCGGGTTGGCGGATCGCATTGCAGATAGATGATGAAAGCCGCTTCCCAAACCTGCCCGTCGGTCGGGGTCCAGTCGCCAAGATCAGCGGTGATCCGATCGACGGAGACACCTGCCGCCTGGTCCTGCGCAATGGCGTTCTCTGTTCCAACACGGGATATGTCCACCGCGGTGACCCTGAGGCCTTGGGTTGCAAGCCATCTGCCGTTACGCCCGTCGCCATCGGCAAGGCAGAGTGCCGACCGCGCGGTAAAATCAGAACGGTTGCAGATTTCGCGGACATATTCGTTCGGACGATCGCCGAACAGAGCGTCCCGGCCGGCATATTTGGCGTCCCAGTCAGGCATTGAACCGGACGCGGCCCAGGCCGGTTGTGTCATAACCCTTCATGTCAGCGGCCTTGGCGGCAAATGTTTCACTTCGGCAAAATGTAAAGAAAGTCTGCAGTGGCGGTTCGAACCAGGCGTGCCGGTCGATCATCATGTCGAACCGCTCGGTGACCACCGGTACAAAACCAAGACGGTATTGACGGGCGAACGCCGCCAGGCCGAATGTTGCATCCGCCTTGTCTTCAAGGACGGCGAGCGCCGCGTCGTTTTCAGTGCGCGCCGGGGCGGTGAGCGACAGGCTGTCCAAAGTCAGTCCGGCCTCGGCCAGAAGGTGCTCGAAAAGCTGCTGACTGCCTGCCTCGTGTTGGCGGGGTATCACACGCTTGCCGCCCAGATCGGCAAGTGTCGTTGGGCTCTTGGGGTCTTGTTCCCGGACGATCAGGCCCCGCGCGCGCTCGGCCCATTCCACCAGCACGATGTCCTGAGACTTGAACCGGTTCGCGACAGTCGTGACATTCCAGCTTGTCTCGTCCGGATCGAACAGATGCAGGCCGGTGGCCACACCTTCATGCTGCTCGAACCGGTCGAGACCGTCGAGGCTGCCGTCGAAAAAGGTTGCGATACCACAGCGCGATTCCAGCAATGCCCATTCAAGCAACGGATCGTGGCTGCCGAGAAACACGCCCGGCCTGTCCCGGTTATGCGCCGGTCCGGTGCTGTTGTCCGCCAGCCATTGGTCGATTGCCTGGCGCGGGAACAGCAGTTTCCCCATGGCTTTGGAGCACGGCACGTCCCCCGAGGCCGCCAGGTCGTAGACCTTGCGTTCCTTGATACGGAGCAGGTCTGCCAGTTCTTTTGTGGTGAGATATTCGTTCATTTGATCATGGAGACTACCTGCAAAGCTTTGCAGAATCCTGCAAAGAGTGCAAGCGCATCACAGGCGGCAAAGGCGGGGTTTGTCAGATCTCCACGTCCAGGCGCGGCGCGACCGCACCGCGCCGGTCGAGGTTGATCGATTTGACGATGACAAACACATGGCGTCCCGGCTCGATATTGAGCCGCTTCTGTGACCGGTAGGTAATGCGCGCCAGAAGCGGGGTCGCACCGCAGGCGATCTGCACATCAACATAAGCGCCGGCATCATGCCTGAGTTCCGTGATCGTGCCCTGCAGGATATTGTTCGCGCTGATGGCGTCAGGCTCCTTGAGCGCCAGCAACACGTCGCGCGCACGAATCCGGAACCGCACCCTGGTGCCTATCGGATCGTCCATGGCCGGCAGCCACAGCCGGCCGCCATCGAACGCCACTTCGCTCAGATGGTCTTGGCGGTCATGCCCGGTGATCACCGCATCGACCACCGCACCTGCCTCGAACCGCCCGGTCAACGGAAACAGATCGAGCCGCGCCATAACATCGGTCACTTCGCCCTGGGCAGCGACTGCGCCCTTGTTGAGCACCACGATGTTGTCTGCAAGACGGGTGACTTCGTCGATGGAATGGCTGACATAAACGATCGGCAGATTGGAGGCTTCGCCCAGGCGCTCCAGATAGGGCAGCACCTCGCCTTTTCGCGGCGCATCGAGTGAGGCGAGCGGTTCGTCCAGCAGCAGGATCTGAGGGTCCGACAAAAGCGCGCGCGCAATCGCCACCCGCTGGCGTTCGCCGCCCGACAGGTTGGCTGGATAGCGCTCAAGAAGCGCCTCGAGATCGAGCAAGCCGATCATTTGATCGACGTCTGTCTGCGACGGTTCGTTTTGTGCACGCCTCGCCCCGAACAGAATGTTGGCGCGCACTTTTTTATGGGGAAACAACCGTGCGTCCTGAAATACATAACCAAGCCGGCGCTGGTGCGGCGCGACCCATATATTTGTCCCGGTGTCGAGCAGCGTGTGGCCGTTGATCTGGATGTGGCCGTGGTCGGGCTTCAACAGACCGGCAATGGCATTGACCGTTGCAGTCTTGCCCGAACCGGATGGGCCGAACAGCGCGGTTACCCCCGGTGCGGCAATATTGAAGGCAATATCAAGCGCGAATGCCCCGAGCCGGTGGGTGAACTGCACGTCAAGGGTCATTGCCGGGTCCACGACTTGATGCGGCGCGCCGCCAGTTCAGACAGGATCAGACCGGCCAGCGCCAGGACGATGGACAGCACCACAAGGCGGGCTGCCGCGGCCTCTCCACCCGGCGTCTGGATTGCGGTGTAGATGGCAAGCGGCAGGGTGCGCGTCTCGCCGGGAACGTTCGACACGAAGGTGATAATCGCCCCGAATTGCCCAAGGCTCGCGGCAAAGGCGGTAATTGCCCCGGCAATCAGACCGGGCAGGGCGAGCGGCAGGGTCACGTTGAACAGGCAGTCGAGCGGTCCAGCGCCGAGCGTGCGCGCCGCCTGCTCAAGCCCTGGGTCTATGGCGTCAAGCGCCAGGCGGATCGCCCGGACCTGAAACGGAAAGGTGACGATTGCGGACGCTAGTGCAGCGCCGGTCCAGCTGAACACGAAACGCACGCCCAAATTCTCGTAGAGCCACGCCCCGATCGCGCCGTTGGTGCCGAACACAACCAGCAGCAGATAGCCCATGACCACCGGCGGCAGGACCAGCGGCAGATGGACGATCCCGTCGACCACGAATTTGCCTGGAAACTCCTTGCGGGACAGAACGAGGCTGGCAGCGACCGCCAGCGGCAGCGCCAAGGCGACGGCAACCGCCGAGACCTTCAGGCTCAACAGCAGCGCCTGTATTTCTGCCTCAGATAACGCCATTTACTCGCTCGTGAAACCATATTGATGGAAGATCGCGAGCCCCTCTGTACCCGTCAGATAGTCGAACAGATGTCGCACGTCGCCGCCATCATTGCCAGCCACGATCGCGAAGGGGTAGGTGATCGGTCGATGGGCGGATTTCGGGAATGTGGCGATGATCTTGATATTGTCGGAGATCCTCGCATCGGTGGCGTAGACGATCCCGAGGCGGGCTTCGCCATGTGCCACCAGCGCCAGGGCGGCACGCACATTGTCACTGCGCGCCAGGCGGTCCTTGAGCAGGCGCCATTGACCGAGCGCCTGCAGCGCCTGCATCGCATAAATGCCGGCCGGCACATGGGCCGGGTCGCCGCTTGCAATCCAGCCATTGGGCCCGAGCAATGCAGCAATGCTGATATCCTTGGAAAGCTCAACCGGGTCTTGCGCACTGCCTCGCGGTGCAATCAGCACCAGGGCATTGCGGACCGCGCTGACCCGTGTCGCAGGCGCAATCAGGCCCTTGCCCTCCAGATAGTCCATCCAGAACTCATTTGCGGAAATATAGATCTGCGCTGGTGCACCAGTTTCGATCTGGCGCGCCAGGGTCGATGATGAGGCAAATGAAAAGCGCAGTTTGACGCCGGTCGCAGCGGTAAATCTGTCGCCGGCCTGCGTCATTGCCTCGCTGAGGCTGGCGGCCGCGAACACTGTCACCACACGCTCGGCCATGGCGTTGTCTGAGAACCAGGCCGATGCATAAACCAGGCACAACACCAGGATCAACGTGGTGCGCAAACGCCCGGTCCAGCGTCCCGAGCCCCACCCTGACACTACGCCCCGCACCAGACACCTTCCTCGATCGCAACAGCCTTTAGCAAACTTGGCCGATTGGTCATGATCCCGTTGACACCGAGCCTGATCAGCCGGTGCATCTCCTCATCGTCGTCAATGGTCCAGACATGAACCGCAATGCCGCGATTATTGCAATAACGCACGAAACGCCTGGTTACGATGGTGATGCCATACTCCCTGAGCGGAACCTGGGCGCACAGGGCGCTGATCCGGCGCCTTGGCGCACCCCAGGAGGCAAATTTCAGGGCGGCGACATCGCCCGGACCCGCGCCCGTGCACGCCGCCGGTCCCAATGCTTTCCGGATATGCCGCAGCCGCTTGTCGGAAAACGATGCAAGACAGATCCGCTCGAGGCAGTTCATCCGCTGCACCAGATCCAGTGTGGGTTGGAGCGCATGATCGGTCTTTATGTCGATATTGAACCGGATATGGGGATAGGTGTTCAACACCTCCTCCAGGGTCATGATCGGTTCGGAACCGCCGATCCTTGCCTGGCATAGGGCAGCAAACGGCAGTTCTGAGATCACACCTTTCATGTCGGTCAGCCGATCAAGCCGGTCGTCGTGATAGATCACCACTTTGCCATCGGCCGTCGCTTGGACATCGGTCTCGATGAACCGGTAGCCAAGAGCTACCGCGGTGTCGAAAGCCCGCCTGGTGTTCTCAGGGCCCTCGTCGCCGCCGCCGCGATGGGCAAAGCAGACAAACCGCGTGTCGGCAAGATAGGGGTGACTGAAGTGCATTATGGGTCAGTGTCGGGCGAACCGCGGCGGGTTGAACAAGGTGGAATGAGTATAACGATCAACCGCTTCGGTGCATGGAACAAATCAGGCGGCCCGGGGGGCCGCCTGAATGTATGCTGACTGCTGAACCAGCAATCAATTGTTCATGCCTTCAACTGATCGCCGATCGGCAGATTGCGGATGCGTTTGCCGGTGGCGTTGAATATGGCGTTAGCTAGGGCTGGCAGGAAGGGCGGGACACCCGGCTCGCCGACACCGGTCGCGTGCACCTCGAATTTTTGCGGCACCAGATGACAATGCACCACTTGCGGGAAATTGTCGGAACGCACCATTTCATAATCGTGGAAATTGCTTTCCTTGACCGCCCCGGCCTCAAAGGTGATGCCTGAGTTCATTGCCGCGGTCATGCCGAACACGCAGGCGCCCTGCATCTGCGAGCGCACCCGTTCCGGATTGGCGACAAAGCCGCAATCAACCGCGACATGCGCCTCCGGCACGTGCACGGCACCGTCTACGACCTTGACCCGCACAACCATTGCCACATAGGAGACAAAGCTGCGATGGGCGGCAATACCCAGGCCCTCGCCTTCAGGCAGGGTCGTGCCCCAGCCGGCTTTGTCCGCCGCCAGGTGCACCACATGGCTCAGGCGGCCGGTATCGAACGGAAACTCCTCATAGGGCTCGTACTGGTTCCAGAATTTGCCTGGCAGGCCGGATTGCTTGGCATCGAGGATGCGCGGTTCGCCGATCATCTTGAGCAGAAAATCCTTCTGGTCCTCGCCCAGTTCGGCAGCGAGTTCCGCGGTCGCCGACTGCACTGCAAAGGCCCGCGGGATGTTCGACACCGAACGGTACCAGCCAACCCGCGTATGGGCGAACGCCTTGCATTGCTCCGCACTGATATTGACAATGTCGTAGGGCAGGTTCTCAAGCCCCATGCCGACCTCGATTTCGTGCTGGGTGCCGCCATCTTTGACGAAAGTCGACAGGAAGGACGGTGCGGCACTGCGATGGCGCCAGCCGACCACCGCATTATCCTTGTCGAGACCGACATCGATCCGCTCCACCGACGAGGTGTGGTAGTAGCTGTGGCGGATATCGTCCTCGCGGGTCCACTGCACGCGCACCGGTCCGCCAAGCTCCTTGGCGATATAGGCGGCTTCCGTGGCGAAATCCGCCTTCGACTTGCGGCCGAAACCACCGCCCAGAAGCGTCACATGCATGGTCACGTCCTTGGCATCCAGGCCGATATATTCCGCCGTGTCCGTGCGCGCCACATAGGGGCTTTGTACCGGTGCCCAGATCTCGCATTTACCGTTTACGAATGTCGCAACCGCCGCCGGCGGTTCCATCGGCGCATGGGCCAAATGCGGTTGGTAATACTCATAAGTGAGAACCCGTGAGGCGTTCTTTATCGCCGCGTCCGCATCGCCCTGATTGCGCACCGAAGCGCCCGTCTTGGCGGTCGAGGCGCGGAGTTCGGCTTCGTAGTCTCCGGTGTTGAACGAAGCGTGCTCGCCGCTGTGCCATTCGATCACCAGCGCATCACGGCCCTTGAGTGCCGCCCAGGTGTTGCTGGCAACCACCGCGACCCCGCCCAGAGGCTTGAACTTTGAGCCAAGCGGGGTAATCGGCAGTTTGACGATCTTCTCGACACCGGGAACCGCAAGGGCTGCGGCATCGTCGATCGACGTGATTTGCGCACCGACGGCCGGTGGCCGGACGATCACCGCGGTCTTCATGCCCGGCAGGCTGATATCGGCGCCATAGACCGCCTTGCCCGTGGTTATGTCGTGCAGATCGACGATCTGCACCTGGCCCTTGCCGATATACCGAAACGCTGCTTCATCCTTGAAGCTCAGGGCATCGCGCGGCGGTGTGTCGAGTGCCATGGCCGCATCGGCAAGGTCGCCGTATCCGAGCCGTTTTCCAAGCGACCTATGGATCACTTGATGACCGTGCGCTTCGATGTCCTCGATTTTGGCGCCCCACTTGTCCGCTGCTGCCTGACGCAGCATGTGCCGCACGGCTGCGCCAATCTCGCGCGCCGGCTGGATATGGTGGCGCAGGCTGCGCGAACCATCGGTATCCTGGTTGCCGTATTTCGGCTCGTCGCCGGGAGCTTGCACAACCGTCACCCGGCCCCAGTTCGCTTCCATTTCATCGGCAATGATCATCGGCAGAGTGGTGCGTGCGCCGGTGCCGAGTTCTGAACGGTGGGCAATGATCGTCACCTGACCGTCTGCCGCGATCGAAACAAACACATGCGGGTCGTTGACCACCCCATGAGGCATGCCCGGACCAAAGGTCGGATAGGGCACAAAGGCTTCTGCCCGATTGGCCGGCAGCAGTTGCATGGCAACGACGAAACCGCCCAATCCTTTCAGAAGCGTGCGCCGGCTCAGTTCCGTGCCGCTGACATTCTGGATCACCGCGTTCAAGGCACCCGAAGGCAGCGCCTGCGAGTTGCCTGCAAATTTCTGAAGTTGATCCAACATCATCTATGCCCCCGTCGATGCTTGGCGAACCGCCGAAACGATGCGCTGATAACAACCGCAACGGCAGATATTGCCGTTCATTCCATCCAGGATTTCCTGATCCGAGGGATTTGGATTTTCAGACAGGAGGGATGCTGCCTGCATGATCTGGCCGGCCTGGCAAAAGCCGCATTGCGGCACGTTCAGCTCGCGCCACGCCTTTTGAACCGGATGGTTGCCATCTGCGTCGAGGCCCTCGATCGTCGCCACCGATTTGCCCTGCGCTTCACCTACCGTGACCAGGCATCCGCGCACCGCGGTGCCATCCACATGGACAGTGCATGAGCCGCATAACCCGATCCCGCAGCCATATTTGGTTCCCGGCAGTCCGAGTTCATCGCGCACATACCAAAGCAATGGCATGGACGCATCGCCGTCATATGTGCGTTCAACACCGTTGACCGTGAGCTTCATTGTAGCCGTCCTCCCTTTTCAGTATCAGATTGCCGGTGAGTTGGTCCAAACTCATCAGCCTGGTCCTGGTCGAGATAACTATTTGCCTTGACCTGTTCAGCCCAATAGATGAACTCGGCCCGAAATATGTTTTTGTGACTTCCCCCGAAGTCTTTTAGCCGGGCTGATTACCAACGGTGTTCTCAGGTGTCGGCTTATCCATTGCACGGTGATTGCCACACCGGCACATGACCGGGAAATGTCCAAGTCAACCGGCAGTATAGGCGGAAAAAAACGGCAATCTTGAGATCGAGCATTCGCCTCGGGATCGCTTGTGCCCGCCGTATGATTGGCAATAAGTGGTGTCGTGTGTCAGACAGGAAAGGGATTCCGGGTTGCCCAAAAGGTTCTGGTATGGATGACATTCCGATCATCTATCTGAACGGCGTTACAAGTGCTGGAAAAACGACGCTGGCAAAAGGTCTTCAGCACGAGATCGAGGCCGTTATATTGCATGTTGGAATTGATGCTTTCATCGAAATGTTGCCGGAGGCTGTTCAAAACGATCGGCAGCTATACGTCGAAAATTTTTCAAAGTTCGAAAGCGGATTCCACGCGTCGATTGCAGCGCTCGTCGCGCAGTCCAACAATGTGGTTGTGGATCACGTTATGAGTCCAGAGGGGCTTGATGCCGCCATCGGCATATTCTCCGGTTTGGATGTGCTGTTCGTGGGGGTCCATTGTTCTCTTGAAGAACTCGAAAGGCGGGAAGTGGAGCGCGGCGACCGGCGTATCGGACAGGCGCGGGAACAACTCGAAAAAATCCATAAGAACGCCATCTATGACATCGAAATCGATACGTCCGCTTTGAGCCCTGAACTCTGTGTCCAACAGATCGTGGATTATGTGCGGTGTGGCGGAAAGCCAATTGCTTTCGATCGGATGAGGCAACAACGAGACACACCCAACAGGGGTGCCCGGAGCGGTTCTAATTGAAAACAAACCGCGCTAAGGCGCGTCCGTCACACCCGGCGCGGTGATCGTCGGCGTGTCGCCGGTGAGCGGGTTGTTCCGGTCCCACGGCAGTTTGAAAGTCTGAAACCGTGCGGCAAGGGCGTCATAGAGCATCAGCCGTCCAGCAAGGCTGTCGCCGATGCCGAGGATCTCCTTGATCACCTCCAGCGCCTGGATCGAGCCGATGATACCGGTCAACGCGCCCAGGATACCGGCCTCTTCGCAGGTTGGCACCGCACCCGGTGGCGGTGCTGAGGGCAGCAGGCAGCGATAGGTCGGATAGGGTGTACCATCTGGCTGTTTCTCATGGGGCTTGAAGGTGCTTATCTGGCCGTCGAATTGCCCGACCGCGGCTGAGACCAGTGTCTTGCGGGCAAAATAGCAGGTGTCCGATACCGTGTAGCGGGTGGTGAAGTTATCGCAGCCGTCCGCCACGATGTCGTAGTTCGAGATAATCTCGAGGGCGTTTTCAGGTGTCAGGCGCAATTGGTGCGGCACCAGGTCAACATGCGGGTTAAGCGCTGTCACGGTGAGGGCGGCGCTTTCGACCTTGGGTTGGCCGATCCGGTCGCTGCTATGGGCAATTTGGCGCTGTAGGTTCGACAGCGAGACCACATCATCATCGACCACGCCCAGCGTTCCAATGCCGGCCGCCGCCAGATACATCAACACCGGTGAGCCGAGACCACCGGCGCCAATCACCAGCACACGTGCGCGTTTGAGCTTCTGCTGCCCGGGCCCGCCGACGTCGTGCAACAGGATGTGCCGCGCATAGCGTTCGATTTCATCGTCGCTCAGAGCCATTGGCGTCTGCCCATCAGTTTTGTCCGGACGAGCCGAACCCTCCATCCCCGCGGTCACTTGATGCCAGCCTGTCCTGTTCGACCCACACCACGCGCGACACCGGCTGCACTACCAGTTGGGCGATCCGGTCGCCACGGGCGATGGCAAAGGGCTCATCGCCCAGATTGATCAAAATGACTTTGATCTCGCCGCGATAGTCCGCGTCAATGGTGCCCGGGCTGTTCAGGACGGTCACACCATGTTTTGCCGCCAGCCCTGAACGCGGCCGCACCTGGGCTTCATATCCGCCATCGAGCTCGATCGCTATGCCGGTTGGAACCATTGCCCGCGCCCCCGGCGCAATCAGCAAGGGAGAGCCTTCATCGATTGCCGCATATAGATCCATGCCGGCCGCCTGCGCTGACTGATAGGCGGGCAAAATGAGACCGGAGCCATGCTCCAGACAGCGAATCTTGACCTGCACATCTGTACTCATGGTGTTAATGCGACACGCTCTAGGATCGCGGACTATTCGGCAGCGCGTGCGGAGCGCACCAGCGCATCGGCAATGCGTTCCACCAGGCGGTTGGCGACCTCAGCCTTGGACAGGTCCGGCCACGGGTCCACACCGGCGCTGGTGACGATATGCACAGTGTTCCGGTCGCCGCCCATGATGCCGGTTTGCGGTGATACATCATTGGCCACGATCCAGTCGCAGCCCTTGCGCTCAAGCTTGGCGCGGGCGTGCTCAATGACGTTTTCAGTTTCGGCCGCAAAGCCGATGACCAGGCCGGGCCGCTCGGCTCCCAGGCCGGCGATGGTTTTCAGAATGTCGGGGTTTTCCATGAGTTCAAGCATGGGTAGCGCACCGGTGCCATCCTTCTTGAGTTTCTGGTTGGCCGACGCACTGACCCGCCAATCGGCAACCGCTGCGGCAAACACGCCGACATCCACGGGCAGTTCGGTTTGGCAGGCCTCAAGCATTTCAGCCGCCGTCTCGACCTGGCGTAAAGTGACCCCGTCCGGCGCCGCCTCTCCGCTTGGACCGCTGACCAGAATGACCTCGGCGCCATGTGCCGCCGCGGCCTTGGCGATCGCATAGCCCTGTTTGCCCGATGACCGGTTGGCGATATAGCGCACCGGATCGATCGGCTCATGGGTCGGCCCGGCGGTAATCAGCACCCGCTTGCCGCTCAAGGCTTGTGCGGAGGGGGTGCGAAAAAAACCGGTAATGGCTTGCAGAATTTCATCCGGCTCGGCCATGCGACCCGGGCCGAACTCACCGCAGGCCATATCGCCCTCATTGGGGCCGACCATCTGTACGCCGTCCTGTTCCAGGGTCGCAAGATTTCGCTGGGTCGCGGGATGATGCCACATGCGCACATTCATGGCGGGCGCCATGAGAACCGGCTTGTCGGTCGCCAGCAACACTGTGGTCGCCAGATCATTGGCATGACCGCCTGCCAACCGCGCCATCAGATCAGCGGTTGCCGGCGCCACCACGAGTAGGTCTGCTTCGCGGGACAACTGGATATGTCCGATCTCGGATTCATCCGTCAGATCGAACAGATCCTGCAGCACTTTTTCGCCCGACAGGCTGGCCAGCGACAGGGGTGTCACGAATTCAGCACCCGCCCGGGTCAGCACAACGCGCACACTCGCGCCCCGATCGCGCAGGCGGCGGATCAGTTCGTGGCATTTATAGGCGGCGATCCCGCCGCCGATGATCAGCAATATGCGCCTGTCTTCAAGCACGGCCGTTCAATGCTCCATCGCAAATGTTCATGACTATTATGGCATATCCGCACGGAAAATGGGTAAACAGCCGCCCAGATTACAGAATCTGGCTCATCGCCAGAACAATCAACGCAATCGCGCCCAGCCAGATCGCCACACGGGTCGAGCGGTTTTGGCTGGACTGGGCGCGCGCCAGCTGTTCGGTGGTCTCGAGGTCGAGTTTCAGGCCACCGCTGCTTGCCATGTCGCCCAATATATGGGCTGCCTGGCCGGCCTGGCCAAGCAGTTCCGGCAGATCGGCCACGAATTTGCCCATGGACACAGCCCCTTCACTGGCGTCCTGCAGGCGGCCTTCGGGTCCAAGTTTCGCCTGCATCCACTCTTCCACCACCGGTTCGGCGGTGAGCCACATATTGAGCCTTGGATTGAGCATGCGCGCGACCCCTTCGACCACCACCATGGTCTTCTGCAGGAGCAGCAATTGCGGCTGGGCTTTCATGTCGAACTGCTCGGTGACATGAAACAGCTGGCCGAGCAGGCGCGCCATGGAAATCTCTTCCGCTTCCCGGTCCATCAGGGGTTCACCGATGGCGCGCAGGGCCTGGGCGAACATGCGCGGAGACTGTTCAGACGGCACATAGCCTGCATCGAAGTGAACATCGGCAACGCGCGCGTAATTCCGGGTGATGAAGCCATAAAGGATTTCCGCCAGAAACCGCCGGTCCTTGGGTGACAGGCGCCCCATGATGCCGAAATCGACCGCCACCAGATCGCCCTCATCGTCAACGAACAGGTTGCCCTGATGCATATCTGCATGAAAGAAACCATCGCGCATGGCGTGGCGCAGGAAATTCTGAATGACCATGTCGCCCAGCTTTGGAAGATCCTGGCCCGATGCCTCCAGTGCCGCCATGTCGCTGAGCGGCGTGCCGTCGATCCATTCAAGGGTCAGGACCCGCTTTGAGGTGCGGTGCCAATCGACCTTCGGCACCCGGAAGCCTGGATCATTGGCGGTGTTCTCCGCCATTTCCGAAATCGCGGCGGCTTCCATTCTGAGGTCCAGCTCAAGATGCACGGAGCGGGCAAGCGTTGCCACCGCATCGACCGGGCGCAGCCGCTGCGCCGGTGCATGCCAGTTCTCCGCCAGGCGGGCGGCAAAGAAGAAACTGCCGAGATCATGCTCCAGCTGCTCTTCGATGCCGGGCCTGAGCACCTTGACCGCAACCGTTTGCGCTGCGCCATCTACTTCGCGGGTGCGTGCCTTGTGCACCTGGGCAATCGAGGCGGCTGCCACCGCGTCACCGAACTCCTCAAACAGGGTGTCGGCATCAACCCCCAATCCGGCCTCGATCTGCGCGCGCGCCTCCGCCGTTGCGAAGGGCGGCAGCCGGTCCTGCAATATGGACAGGTCGGTGGCTGCATCGGCACCGACGATATCCGGCCGGGTTGCCAGAAACTGGCCAAGCTTGATGTAGGTCGGCCCAAGCGCAATCAGGGCAGCCGACAGCCTTTCACCCCTGTCGTCCGTGCCGGCGGCAGGCCGTTTTTCGAATGGCAGCCGGATTTTTGCAAGTCTGAGCCCCAGTCGCGCAATCCCTGGTAGGGCGGCAATCTGGCTTGGATCCGCCAAGGCATCATAGTGCGCCAGGGTGCGCCCCACCCGCGCCAGTGTGATCAGATGTCTGAAACCGCCAAGCATATATGTTAGAGCCGCCAGGCTGAATGCATGGCAACGATGCCGCCATTCATATTGCGGAACTTGACCCGGGAGAACCGTGCGTCCGAAATCATTCTCGCGAATGTCTGCTGGTTAGGAAACTTGGCGATGCTTTCCACCAGATAGCGGTAGGGCGCCCCGTCGCCTGTGATCGCCTTGCCAAGCGCTGGGATGGCGGCGTTCGAATAGGCCTCATAGAGCGTATCGAGACCGGGAACATCGACTGATGAAAACTCCAGGCACAAAAACCGTCCGCCTGGGCGCAGCACCCGATAGGCCTCCGACAGCGCACGGTCCATATTGGTCACATTGCGGATGCCGAATGCGATGGTGTAGGCGTCGAACGACCGGTCGGGGAAAGGCAGGTTTTCAGCATTCCCGGCCGCATGGGTGATGCACCCGGCAAATGCGCGGCCACCCGCCCGGGCGCGCCCTTCCGCGATCATCGAAGGATTGATGTCGCAGATCATCACCCGGGTTCCCGGTCCGCCAGCGGTTGCAATCCGCAAGGCGACATCGCCGGTGCCGCCCGCCACGTCGAGCACCGCGAACGCCCGGTCGGACTTCGGCGGCGCCAGCCAATCAACCAGTGCGTCTTTCCAAAGCCGGTGAAGCCCTGCCGACATGACGTCGTTCATCAGGTCGTAACGGTTGGCGACCTTGTGAAACACCTCATTAACCATGGATTGGCGAACAGATGGATCGACAGCGCTCGCCCCGAAATGCCCCTGCGCGCGATCTTCCTGTGGATCTGACTTGTTTTCAGCCATCATTAGATGACCATAGCGCAGCTCTTGGCCCAGCGCTATTGATGCAGCTTGCGTTGTGGCCAAAACTTGGGCTTCTGGTTACCGCTCTGTGTTGAAGGATCCAAGACGATATGCCCGAACTGCCTGAAGTGGAAACTGTGGCCCGTGGTCTTGCGCGGGTAATGGAGGGTGATCGGTTCCGTCACGTCGTGCTCAATCGCAAGGATTTGCGGTTTCCCTTTCCCCCCGGTTTTGCCGGGCGCCTGGAAGGACAAAAGGTCGAGAGCGTCACCAGACGGGCGAAATACATCGTGGCGCATCTGTCGCATGGTGACGTTTTACTCATGCATCTGGGCATGTCCGGCCGGTTCCTCATCCAGGAAGGCGAGACTGAGGCACAGCCCGGTCGTTTCTATCACGATGACGCAAAAACCAATGCCGCGACGGACCCTCATGCCCATGTCATCTTTACCTTTGAAAGCGGTGCCGAGGTGGTCTACTGCGATCCCCGCCGGTTCGGCATGATGGATCTGTTTGCCCGCTCGCATCTGTCCGATCATCGGCTGTTGAAAGATATCGGCATCGAACCCCTGGGCAACGCGCTTTCGGGTGCATTCCTCAATCACGCATTGCGCGGCAAGAACATGCCCCTGAAGGCAGCGCTGCTGGACCAGAAGATTATTGCCGGCATCGGTAATATCTATGCCTGTGAGGCATTGTTCAGGTCCGGTCTGTCGCCACGCCGGCTGGCCCGGACGATCACGTCTGCGGCGGGTAACACAGCCCGCACCGAACGCTTGAGCGACGCCATCAGGGCGGTGTTGAACGATGCGGTCGCAGCCGGTGGCTCGACCTTGCGCGACTACGTCCAGACCGATGGCGAGCTTGGCTACTTCCAGCATTCATTCGAAGTCTATGATCGCGCTGGTGATGGCTGCATGCGGCCTGGATGCTCCGGCACCGTAAACCGCATCGTGCAGTCCAACAGGTCGACCTATTTTTGTCCCTCGTGCCAGCGCTGAGATGCATGAACCGGATTTTTGCTTGCGGTCTTTGCTGAACCAGAGTGTATTGCACCGCAACATTTACCTGACAGCGACCGGGAGAGGTATCTCATGGCGTATAATTGCATTCAACTCGACATCAAAGACCAGGTCGGCGTGATCACGCTCAATCGCCCCAAGGCGCTGAACGCCTTGAGTTCAGAACTGATCGAGGAGCTCAACGATGCGCTGGACACGCTCGAGGCTGACGAAAAGATCGGCTGCATCGTTGTCACCGGCAGCGACAAGGCGTTCGCTGCGGGCGCCGATATCAAGGAAATGCAGGACAAGGATTACATGGACGCCTACAAGGGCGACTTCATCATGTCCTGGGAACGGATCTCGCGGGTGCGCAAACCGGTGATCGCGGCGGTCGCTGGATATGCCCTGGGCGGCGGCTGCGAGCTTGCCATGATGTGCGATTTCATCATCGCGGCGGACACTGCGAAATTTGGCCAGCCGGAAATCAACCTCGGTGTCATGCCGGGCGCCGGCGGCTCCCAGCGCCTGACCCGCTTCGTCGGCAAATCCAAGGCCATGGAAATGTGCCTGACAGGCCGCATGATGGATGCCGAAGAAGCCGAGCGCTCAGGCCTGGTCAGCCGTGTGGTCGAGGCCGATGGCATGCTCGATGACGCGCTTGAAACCGCCGGCCGGATCGCCGAGCTGTCATTGCCGGCGACCATGATGACCAAGGAATCGGTCAACCGGGCTTACGAAACCACGCTGGCGGAAGGTGTGCGCTTCGAGCGGCGCCTGTTCCATTCGATGTTTGCAACGGAAGATCAGACCGAAGGCATGAACGCGTTTGTCGAAAAGCGGAAGCCGCAATTCAAGAACCGCTGACCCGGTGGCGTTTGCGAGCAGTTGACGCTGACCGATTGGCTGGCTATAAGCCGCTTCGGCAAGCCATATCTGAAATTGTTCCGCCGTATTCCTTCCCGTCATGCAGCCTGGTTGGCGGCATGGCCGGAGACCGGCGGCTTGATGTGGATCCGCAAAGAATTAAGGATCGTAACCCATGGCGAACACCCCTTCTGCAAAGAAGGCGATACGAAAGATTGCAAGCAAGACTGCGGTCAACAAGCACCGCCGCAGTCTGATGCGCGGCCAACTTCGGAAAGTCGAAGAAGCCATTGCCGGCGGCGACGCCGCGGCCGCGGCATCGGCGCTTCAGGCGGCTCAGCCGGAAATCATGCGCAGCGCGCAAAAAGGTATCGTCCACAAAAATACAGCGTCACGAAAAATCTCTCGATTGTCGCGACGTATCAAAGCACTTTCTGCATAATCGGGCCCGCCTCTGGCGGGCCTTTGATTTTGTGCGGCCCCGGCGCACCTTCTCCAGCGGCCGGACGCTTACCCGGGACGGGTTGAACTTTCCATTGGCAAATCAACGAGTTAGTTATGTCCGTATTGTGACATCGATTTTGCCCCTGGATAACGGGTCATTCAGCACCTAAAAAACGCCGAAATTCTGCAAAAAAACGAAGATTTGTTCTGTCTGCGTAACAGTTGCGATTCAGTCAACGGACTCAACGATTTGCCACATTCACCAGAGCCTTTTCGGCGGTCCGATTCGAGCGTCAAAATATACTCCGTATACGGAATGGCAGATTCTCCTATTGCATGCCGAAACCGGTCTGTGTATGGTGGCCAACATGCCTGGGGGGAAATAAACCAAGGCTGAATTACGGGGAATATTAGTCAAAACTGCGTTGTTACCTAACAAGTGAATTACCTGGGCGGGCATTATAAATAAAAATTGTTCGTTCGCGTCTCAGTTACATCTTACATAATTGAGTGAAAAGTTCGGTGAGTGCTGATTAAGCTTTCCGAGGGCGGCACAGTTTTGCGTTATTCTTGTGTATACTTGGACGAGGAGGTCAATTTGAGCAAAGGCCGTATCCGGATAGTTAGGGGGCTGACTGGACGGCAGTGATACGAATAAACCGGGCTTTGGACTCAAACAGCTTTAACCATTTGCCGCCAGTTGCGTTTGCGGCACGCAATATTCTAGGGGCGTCAGGGTGCGACATTCACAACATAAAAGACGAACGGTCGAAGAAGCCGACAAACTTCACGACCAGCAACATAACTCATCATCAGACATCAAAAGGGCGCAAGTTTTAGAGATTACAGGCCGGAGGAAAATTGACGCCGTGGACGCATCGAGTGACAATGATGATGCGAAACAACTGAAGGAACGGTGGGTCAAGGTCGCCCAGAGGCTGAGGGCTGAGCTTGGCGAAGATCTGTACACAAGTTGGTTCACGCGGATGGAGCCGGAGGGTCGTTACGACGACACCATAATCGTATCGGTTCCGACACGTTTCCTGCGCAATTGGATTCAGACCCATTATCTGGAGCGCCTGCTCAAGCTGGCCAACGACGAACTCGGTTCGATCGACAAGGTCGATATTAGAGTGCGCCCAAGGGGCAAGCCGGTTGTGCCCGGCGCAGCCAACCGTGGCACGGTCGAACACCGGCCGGGCGAGACATTAGGCTCTTCGGTTCAGCGGTCCACGCCGGCCGTTGCCGCCATGGCCACGGAGGCCAGGCCAAAACCTCCTGAGAGGGGCGCCACGCTCGATCACTCCATGGTGTTCGAGACCTTCGTTGTCGGCAGGTCGAACATATTGGCCCATGCTGCGGCAGTGCGTGCAGCCGATGCGGAAATTAACGCACCCGGCGGCTTTAATCCGCTCTACATTCACAGCCAGTCGGGCCTCGGCAAAAGCCATCTGCTGAACGCGGTCGCGTCCCATATTCGCAACTCCCGGCCTGACCGCAAGGTGCTCTATGTCACCGCCGAGCGTTTCATGTATCAGTTCAAGGCAGCGCTCAATGCCAAGGACACCTTGTCCTTCAAGGATCATTTCCAGGGCACTGATGTGCTGTTGATCGACGACTTCCAGTTCCTGCAGGGCAAGGCCATGCAACAGGAGTTCTGCCACACCTTCAACTCCCTGGTGGACTCCAAGCGGCAGGTTGTCATTGCCGCTGACCTGCCACCGGCACAGCTCGATCACATAGATGCACGTATGCGGTCGCGCCTGGCTGGGGGCCTGGTGGTGGACATTGAACCGCCCGACCTGGATCTGCGCCGGGAAATTCTGAAAGCCAGAATTACCGAGGTATCGCGCCGGGATCCGACCATCTTCATCGACGACGATATTGTCGAATTCATTGCCCATCGCATCCAGGGTGGCGGTCGCGAGCTGGAAGGTGCCCTGACCCGGGTGATCGCCACACAGCAACTGACCCGCTCCCAGATCTCGGTGGACATGGCGACCGTGGCGATCCGTGACCTGGTCAATCCGGCCAGCACGCAGCGGGTCAAGATCGATGACATCCTGCGCATCATCGGCAAGCACTTCAACGTGCCGAAGGCTGATCTGCTGTCGCCGCGCCGCGCCCGCAGTATCGTGCGGCCGCGCCAGATCGGCATGTATCTGGCGAAAACCCTGACCACCAGGTCATTGCCTGAAATCGGGCGAAGGTTCGGCGGCCGGGATCATTCGACCGTGCTTCACGCAGTGCGCAAGATCGAAACCATGATGCAACAGGATGACAAGCTGGCGCGCGAAATAGCGCTTCTGGCCAGACTGCTCGAACAGCCCTAACTGCATCCTGAAGTGCCATATGACAGACATCTGGAGTGGAGATCTGACAAATTCAGGTCGCCCTCCGGTGCTGGCCGGGTGGTCTCGATGGCTCGAGTAGCGTCGGTTGGCTGAGTGCACCCGCCGCGGGTTCAGGGAACCGCTATAGGAATATGAGCGGGCCAATCAAACGCAGCGGTGGGCGTCATCTGATTTCTGGTCTTGGAAAACACCGCGCCTTGTGGCACTGAATACGGTTCCAGTGGCGCGGGTTGTCTTTCGCGCCGGCGAGACGGCAGTTTCACTGTGATGCGCGTCCGCAATTCCGTACAGAAATGAGATCGACCATGCGGGTGACAATTGAACGTTCCGAGTTCCTCAAGTCTCTAAACCACGTGCAAAGCGTGGTTGAACGGCGAAACACCATTCCGATCCTCTCGAACGTCCTGCTGCAGGCCGATGGACAGAAGATCAAACTGACAGCGACCGATCTCGACATCGAAGTGGTCGAAACGGCCACTGCCGAAGTCGGCCAAGGCGGCGGTACCACAGCACCTGCACATATGCTCTACGACATTATCCGCAAGCTGCCGGATGGCGCCCAGCTGGAAATCGAGCAGGGTCCCGACGATCACCGTTTGGCAGTGCGCTGCGGCCGGTCGCAATTCTCGCTTCAGGCTCTGCCGTCGGAAGATTTTCCCGATCTCTCGGCAGGCGAACTTGAGCACAAATTTTCACTTCCCGCAGACGATCTCAAGCGCCTGATCGAAAAGACCAGATTCGCCATTTCCACCGAAGAGACCCGCTATTACCTGAACGGCATTTACCTGCATGAGGTCGAAGTCGACGGCAGGCCGACCCTGCGCGCGGTAGCCACCGATGGCCACAGACTTGCCCAGGTGCAGTTACCCCTGCCCGAGGGTGCTGCCGGCATGCCGGGTGTGATTGTGCCGCGCAAGACCGTCTCGGAACTGCACAAGCTGATCGAGGACCGCGATGGCGAAATCGACGTTGCTCTGTCGTCCAGCAAAATACTGTTCAGCCTGGGTGCGGTGGTGCTGACCTCCAAGCTGATCGACGGAACATTTCCCGACTATGAACGGGTGATCCCGAAGGACAATGACAAGACCATGGAGGTCGATGCCAAGCTGTTTGCCCAGGCCGTCGACCGGGTCTCGACCATATCGAGCGAAAAGGGCCGCGCCGTCAAACTGAACATAGACGGTGATAAGCTGACCCTTTCGGTCAATAATCCCGACAGTGGCAGTGCCGAGGAGGAACTGGTCGCTTCATATGAATCAGAAGCCCTCGATATCGGCTTCAATGCCCGTTACCTGCTCGACATTACCGGCCAACTGGACACCGACAATGCCAGCTTCCTGCTGGCCGATGCCGGATCGCCAACCATTGTGCGCGACAAGGGCGACGACACCGCGCTTTATGTTCTGATGCCGATGCGGGTTTAAAGCACAATCCGAAAAGTGGGCACCGGTTTTCGGACAAATTGTGCGGTGAATTTTAAAGCACAATCCGAAAAGTGGGCACCGGTTATCGGACAAATTGTGCGGAGTATCAAAGCGCAATACCAGTCATGCTCTAAGGTGCTGGGGCCACAAGTCCGTGCAGCTCGGCCCGAAGTCCGCCGCTCTCGTCGGAGATCCGCGCCATCAGGCGCAGATAGGTTTTTGAGTGATCCTCCTGCGCGTCGGTTTGAGTCTGTGATTTCCAGGTCACAGCGGCGCTCTCGTCTTCTGAGAGATCCTGAAACCGCGCCAGCGTCATGAATGCCGCCTGCAGCCAGGCGCTCAAGTCGGTTTCCGAACTGAGCGTTATGAAATGCGCCAGCGTCGCCTTGATTACCGGTTTCGGGTGGGCCAGGGCGGAAACGTCCTCCACCGCCCCCTCGAGCGCATTGCCCATCAGCGTTTCCATGGCCTCGGCATAGCGTTTCAGCACATCTTCCGCGTCGACTTCTGTATCCGGCATTGAAAGGCTCCAAGCTGGCGGGGTTTATATAGATACAAGCGGTATCGGACACAAGCGAGAGGGTTTTTATGTGAACGTCGCCTGTGGTGCGGTAAACAGCAAACCCCGCACCGGTACCGATTTCACGTGAATTTGTGGCCCTGGAACGCTATATCTCTATACGAACGCTTCCTAAATTCACAACCAAAGAACCGCTTGCCCAACACGCTCGCCATCGCCCAGCTGACGCTGACCGATTTTCGCAACTATCCGACGCTGCGTGTCCAGCCCGGTCACCGCATGATTGTGCTTACCGGTCCAAATGGTGCCGGCAAGACCAATCTGCTCGAAGCGGTTTCTCTCCTGTCTCCAGGCCGTGGCTTGAGGCGGGCACCGTTCTGCGAATTGGCGCGCCAGGGTGGTCAGGGGCGCTGGGCGGTGGCGGCGCACACCGAAGGGCCCCACGGTGTCACATCCCTTGGCACCGGCTGGGAAGCGGCAAACGGCTCCGGCGACGGTGCAGCCTCGCGCAAGGTCAGCATTGACGGGGTCGCCCGAAAAAACCCCGGCTCGCTTGGCGGTTATTTCAATGTCTTGTGGTTGACGCCCTCCATGGACCGGCTGTTTTCCGGCCCGGCATCCGACCGTAGGCGGTTTCTCGACCGCCTGGTCATGGCGTTTGATGCCGGTCACGGCATGCGGGTCGGTGGCTTCGAACGGCTCATGCGTGAGCGCAACAAACTGCTGGAACGGGGCAATCAGGATGCCGCCTGGCTGTCCGGTGTCGAAACCCAGATGGCGGAACTCGGCGTTGCCGTGGCGGCGGCGCGCAAGCAGGCATTCGAAGCACTCGATGCTTTGGTCCGGCCTCACGGCGATAATCACGGGTCTCAGTGCTTTCCGTGGCCCGACATTCGTTTGGATGGTGAACTGGAAGCGCTTTTGGACGAAATTTCGGCCGTGGAGGTTGAGGACCAGTATCGTACACTGCTGAATGATTCGCGCTTAGCTGACGCATCGGCCGGGCGCACCCTGCACGGTCCCCACAGGAGCGACCTGTTGGTCAACCACGGCCCCAAGGGTGTTGCGGCAAAAAACTGTTCGACCGGTGAACAAAAGGCCTTGTTGGTGTCAACGGTTCTGGCCCATGCCAGATTGATCAGGAACCTGGAAGCGGGTACCGCGCCGGTTCTGCTGCTCGACGAGATCGCCGCCCATTTGGACGCCAAGCGTCGGGCGGGATTGTTCAGCGTCCTTGAAGAGTTGCAGGCGCAAGTTTGGATGACCGGAACCGACACTGAGCTGTTTGAGCCGTTGCGCGGTACCGCTGAGTTTTACCGGGTCGAGGAGGGCGCCATCGCCCAGGCCTGAACCCAAGAAAAGGCAGGACAATTATGTCTGACGACGAACAGAACAAACCCGAAGCCGGCGAAGAATACGGCGCCGATTCAATCAAGGTCCTCAAGGGCCTCGACGCGGTGCGCAAGCGACCGGGCATGTATATCGGCGATACCGATGACGGGTCCGGCCTTCACCACATGGTTTATGAGGTGGTTGACAACGCGATCGACGAGTCGCTGGCTGGACATTGCGATACCATCACCGTGACCCTCAACGCCGATGGTTCGGTCACCGTCACCGACAACGGTCGCGGCATTCCAACAGCCATCCACGCGGATGAAGGAATATCGGCTGCCGAAGTCATCATGACCCAGCTTCATGCCGGGGGTAAATTCGACCAGAATTCCTACAAGGTATCCGGCGGCCTGCATGGCGTTGGTGTTTCCGTGGTCAACGCACTATCGGAAAAGCTGCACCTCACGATCCGTCGTGCCGGCCACGTCTACGAAATGGATTTCGCTGACGGCGTTGCCCTGGGCCCGTTGGCGCAGACCGGCGATGCGGGCGAGGCCACCGGAACGGAACTCAACTTCCTGCCGAGTGACAAGACCTTCACCATGACGGAGTTCGACTATGGCACCCTTGAGCACAGGCTGCGCGAACTCGCGTTTCTGAATTCCGGCGTCAAAATCACGCTGACAGATGATCGCGGGGTCGAGCCGCGCACCCTGGAGATGGCCTATGACGGCGGTGTCGATGCCTTTGTGCGCTATCTCGACCGCACCAAGCATCCGGTTCTGGATGCGCCGATCTCGATCAATCTGGAGCGCGACGACATAGGTGTCGAGGTCTCCTTATGGTGGAACGACAGTTACCATGAGAATGTTCTGTGCTTCACCAACAATATTCCCCAGCGCGACGGCGGCACCCACCTGGCGGGTTTCAGGGGCGCCCTGACCCGCACGGTCAACAATTATGCCAATAGCTCGGGCATCGCGAAGAAAGAAAAGGTATCGTTGACCGGCGATGATGCGCGGGAAGGATTGACCTGTGTTTTGTCGGTCAAGGTGCCTGACCCCAAATTTTCCAGCCAGACCAAGGACAAGCTTGTGTCGTCGGAAGTCCGGCCGGTTGTTGAAAGTGTCGTCAATGAAACCCTCGGCCACTGGTTTGAGGAACACCCAGCCGAAGCCAAGCAGATCGTCAGCAAGGTGGTCGAGGCGGCCGCTGCCCGCGAGGCTGCCCGCAAGGCGCGGGAGTTGACCCGTCGCAAGGGCGCGCTCGATGTTTCAAACCTGCCCGGCAAGCTTGCCGATTGCCAGGAACGCGATCCGGCAAAGTCAGAAATATTCCTGGTTGAGGGTGATTCAGCAGGCGGCTCCGCAAAGCAGGCACGCAATCGCGAGAACCAGGCGGTACTGCCGTTGCGTGGTAAGATCCTCAATGTCGAACGCGCGCGCTTCGACAAGATGCTGTCGTCAAACGAGATCGGCACATTGATCACCGCATTGGGCACCGGCATCGGGCGCGATGATTTCGATGTGTCAAAGCTGCGCTACCACAAGATCATCATTATGACGGATGCTGATGTGGACGGTGCCCATATTCGCACCCTTCTGCTGACATTCTTCTACCGCCAGATGCCGCAGATCATCGAAAACGGCCATCTTTATATCGCCCAGCCGCCGCTCTACAAGGTCAAGCGCGGCCAGTCCGAGCAATATCTGAAAGACGAGGCAGCGCTCGAAGATTACCTGGTCACCACGGGCCTTGAGGATGCGGTTCTCGAACTTTGCTCCGGTGAGGAACGCGCCGGCGAAGATCTCAAGGCGATTGTCGATGAAGCCCTGGCGACACGCATGGCGCTCGATGCCCTGCACATGCGTTATCCCCGTTTCGTCATCGAACAGGCGGCAATCGCTGGTGCGCTCAACCCGGAGGTTTTGAGTGATCCCGAGAACGCAAAGGAGGCCGCCGCCTATATTGCACGGCGTCTTGATGCGTTATCGGAGGAAACCGAACGGGGCTGGATTGGCGAACCGATCGAAGATGGCGGCGTTCAGTTCTCCCGTGAGGTGCGCGGGGTGCGTGAGGTCTACACCATCGACGGCAAGCTGATCGCATCCAGCGATGCCCGGCGTCTTGACCAGCGTGCCGGCCATCTGCAGGAGATTTACGCCAAGACCGCGGTTCTGAAACGCAAGGACACCACGATTGAGCTGCACTCACCAACCGAATTGCTCGATGCGGTGTTTGCCGCCGGCCGCAAGGGCATTTCGCTGCAGCGCTATAAGGGCCTGGGCGAAATGAATCCCGAACAGCTCTGGGAGACCACGCTTGACGACAATGTGCGTTCACTCCTGAAAGTGCACGTCCGCGAGCTTGACGAGGCGGATGACATGTTCACCAAGCTGATGGGCGATGTGGTTGAACCGCGCCGCGATTTCATCAAGGAAAACGCCTTGCAGGTGGCCAATCTCGACGTTTAGAGCGCAGGTACCGGTTTTCTGACAAATTCTGTACCATACTGCGCATAGAGGGCGTCGATGCGAGCAGATCCGACAGGCGCCCGGCTGCAGGGTCGGTCATGATCGCTGCACCAGGGTATTAACAGCGCCTTAAGCGCTGGGTTGTTAGAGCATTTCCATCGATAACGAGTGACGGTCTGAAATGGCGGGCAAAAAGTCACGATCTGCCCAACGCAGCAAAGGCTCCAAGAGCAAGTCCCGGGCCAAGTCAAAGCGTGGCGCATCGAAGCCGTCCCGCGCCAGGCGGTCTTTCCTGCGCGCCACCATTTACTGGCTCCTGGTGTTGTTCCTGTGGGTTGGTATCCTGGGTGCTGGAACCGGCGCCTATATCGTACTGACCGTCGCTGAATCTAACCTGTACCACCTGCCGCAAAAAGAGCGCGGTATCGTGGTGCTCGCCGCCAATGGCGAAGTGCTGGCCCGACGTGGTGCGTTTGAAGGCGATCAGGTGCGCCTCGACGAACTGCCGCTCCACATTGAATATGCGGTGACCGCCACCGAGGACCGCCGGTTCCGCAGCCATTTCGGCATCGACATCTTTGGTCTGGTCCGTGCAATGGTGGAAAATGTCAAAGCCGGCCACATCGTCCAGGGCGGCAGCACCATTACCCAGCAGCTGGCCAAAAACCTGTTTCTAAAACCGGAACGGACCTATCAGCGCAAATTGCAGGAGGCGGTAATCGCCTTGTGGCTCGAATATAAATATTCCAAGGACGAAATTCTCCAGCTCTATCTGAACCGGGTCTATTTTGGCGGCGGCGCTCATGGCGTCGAGGCGGCAGCACAGCGGTTCTTCAATAAATCAGCGCGCGATGTGACCCTGGCCGAAGCCGCGGTGCTGGCGGGCGTTTTGAAGGCGCCGTCGGTCTACGCGCCGACCAGTTCGCGAAAGCGGGCCGAGAGCCGTGCCTTCGTCGTGCTCAACGGCATGGTTGATGCCGGTTTCATCACCCGGAAGCAGGGACAGCGTGCGGTCGACAATCCGGCCGCTGTGGTGGGAAAACCATATGTGTCCGCACGGCCTTACATCGTTGACTGGATATCCGAGCTGGTGCCCAGCTACGCCGGTGCGACCAATACCAACCTGGTGGTCGAGACGACCATCGACATTGCGGCGCAAAATGCTGCTGAAAAAGCTGTGCGCGCCCAGCTTCGCCGGCAGGGTGCAAAGCTCGGTGTCACGCAAGCAGCATTCCTGCTGATGACGCCGCAGGGCGAGATCCGTGCGATGGTGGGCGGGGCTTCCTACGCCAAAAGCCAGTTCAACCGGGCGGTCAAGGCGCGCCGGCAACCGGGATCGGCGTTCAAGCCGTTTGTCTATCTGACCGCCCTCGAGCGCGGCTACCGCCCCGACAGTATTCAAACCGATGCGCCCTTTGCATACAAGAACTGGCGGCCCAAAAACTACCGCAACAAATACTACGGCAAGGTCACTCTGCGTCAGGCACTGGCCCGCTCGCTCAACAGTGTGGCGGCGCGGCTGGTGGTCGAACTGGGACCGGACGAAGTTGCCAAGCGGGCGCGGCGTTTGGGAATTCGCTCGAAACTTGAGGCCAATGCAACGATTGCTCTGGGAACCTCCGAAGTCGGGCTGATCGAGCTTGCCGGCGCTTATGCACCCTTTGCAAATGGCGGCCTGGGCGTGGTTCCCCATGTCATTACGCGGATCACAACCTTGTCCGGCACACCCGTCTATGAGCGTGTCGGCGATGGCACAGGCCGTGTGGTCTCCACTCAAAATGTGCGCGCCATGAATGATATGTTGTCCTCGGTGGTTCGCGATGGCACGGGCAGGAAAGCAGCCCTTGGCGGACACCCGGTGGCGGGCAAGTCGGGCACCAGTCAGGAGTTCCGAGACGCCTGGTTTGTTGGCTACACCGCGTCATTTGTCGCCGCCGTCTGGACCGGTAATGACAACGGCAAGCCGACCAAAAAAGTCACCGGAGGAGGACTGCCTGCGGAAATCTGGCACGATGTGATGGCGGTGGTGCACACTGGACTGTCGCCCACGCCCTTGCCAGGTGGTAGCGCCCAGGAAGACGAGCCGCGCAATATTGTCGATCTCCTGCGCAACCTATCGGTTGCAGCATTTCGCGACCTTATGGGCAGCGACCGGGAACCCGCCCCTGAAACCCAAAACGAGGACCCTGGCTTCGGCACGGCGATCGATGAGATCGTCGACAATCCGCGCTAGAGCGTTTCAGGTTCATACGGAACCGTTTGATGGCGCCAAACCGGTTTGTCCGGCAAGGCGCGATGAGAAGCGCGATGCGGTGCATCGGGCAAGCATCGCAACGCGGCCGGCGAGCCGGTTTGGCCCACCGAAGGCCGGGTTTTCACGCCCGCTGTCGGCGTTACGCCCCCCTTGTGGACAGACAGTCCACGGCGGGACACGTGCCTTGCCAGCAGACGTGAAAACCCGGTCAAACTGATTCCGTATGAACCTGAAGCGCTCTAGCCGATAGCGGCGCCGGAAACTTTTTTCTTTGTCAGTATCACAATGAAGTTCAACAGGCTCAGGCCGGCAATCGCCACGCCGAGCGTCAGTGGGCCGTGCTCGAGTGTTTGGCCGACCAGGATACCGACCAGTGCAGCAAACCCCATCTGGCAGAACCCGAGCAGTGAGGATGCAGCACCGGCCCGTTCCGGAAACGGTGTCAGGGCGCCGGCCATCGCCTGCGGCAGGGTCAAACCGACGCCTGCCATATAGACCGTCATCGGTGCCAGAACATGCCAGAAACGGGGCGGGTCGAGTTGGACAAGTGCCAACATACCGAGCCCGCCGATGATCAGTATCCAAGCGCCAAGCAACAGGGTTTTGTCTATCCCGCGCCGTGTCGTGACCCGCGCGCCGAGCAGGGTGCCGGCAATGAAACCCAGCACTGCAAATGAAAACACGAAGCCGAATTGAAGGGCGCTGAAGCCGTAGTAACCCTGGAACAAAAACGATGAGCCTGAGATGAACGCGAACAGGCCGCCGAAGCAAAACCCGGTGGACAGGACATAGCGCCGGTAGGCTGAATGCCGCAGCAGGATGCCGAAAGAGGCAAACAGCCCGCCGAAGGTTCGCGGTGTCTGGCCGCGGAACCGATTGGTTTCCGGTAACAGAACCACCACTGCGATGACAATTGCGAGACCGATCACCACCACCGCGATAAAACTCGACCGCCATCCGAATGCTGCCTGCAAACCGCCGCCGAGCACCGGCGCGACCGCTGGCACTGCCCCCATCAGGGCGCCCATGAAGCTCATGATACGTGCCGCACGCTCAGCCGCGAACAGATCACGCACGATGGCCCGGGCAATGACCACGGCCGCACATGCCCCAAGCGCCTGGCAGAACCGCGCGCCAATCAGGAACTCGATCGATTGCGTTGTTGCACACAAGGCCGTGGCGAGTACGAACAAACCAAGTCCGGTCAGCAATACAGGCTTGCGGCCGAAACGGTCGGAGATCGGCCCATAGATAATCTGTCCACCGGCGAAGCCAATCAGGAAGATGCTCAAGGTGAGCTGTGTATCCGCGTCGCTTGCATTGAGGTCGCGCGCGATCCACGGCAAGGACGGAAGATACATATCTGTCGACAAGGGCCCTATGGAAACCAGCACAGCCAGCAGCACCGTCATGGCCGCGGATTCCGCACGTAGTTTCATGACGCAGGGATCCGGCGTTTCACGGGTGGGGGGCTAGAACATTGTCCGGCCATATTGAACCATCTGACCTGGTTTTCGCGTTTGCTGGCAAGGCACGGTCCACGCCGTGGTCTGGTTGACCACAAGTGGACCGTAACGCTGTCCAGCGGGCGCAAAAACCCGGCCTTCGGTGGGCCAGATCGACCCCTTGGCAGCGTCGCAAAGCTTGCCCGATGCCCCACATCGCGCCGCGCTTTGCTCCAAGCCAGAAGGGTCGATTTGGCACCATCAGATGGTTCATTATGGTCGGACAATGTTCTACCGGTTTGGGCCATAAAGGTGAAGGCTACTGCCATGTTGCTTGAGCCAGTGGCGGGATTTGTCCATGCTCGGGAGTGCACCTTCGACCAGGCGCCAGAACCGCGGACTGTGGTTCATTTCCTTCAAATGGGCAACCTCATGTGCTGCCACATAGTCGAGCACATGCGCAGGCGCCAGGATCAGGCGCCAGGAAAACGACAGAACCCCCGAAGACGAGCACGATCCCCAGCGCGAAGTCTGGTCGCGCAGGTCGACGCGTTTGTAGGCCAGCCCCATTGCCTTCCCATAGCGGGCACAACTCACTTTGAGGTCGGCGCGTGCTTGACGCTTGAGCCAGTCCCTGAGCCGCCGCGCCAGATGTTCCCGGTCACCGGCGACGCATAATGCCGGCATGCTATCTGTGTCCTGGTCGACCCAGACCGTGCCGCGGCGGCCGGGGTGATGTGCAATCCTGTGGCGCGCATCGCGGAGCGGTATGACCGCCCCGTCCTCGAACTCAACGATGTCTGGGCGCGCCGACAGACGCTGTTCTATCCAACCGGTCTGAGCCCGGGCAAACCGCAATGCGTCCGCCTCGCCGGCACCCTCCGGAACAGTCACGGTGACCCCGTCGGCTGTCTTGTTAAGGCGCAGAATGAGCCGTTTTGCCCGGGCATTGTGCTTGAGGGTCAGGGGCACTTCGCGGCCATTGACGATCAATGTTTGAGGCGCGGTACCGGAAACCGATTTGCGGCGGGACCTGAATAAAAGGCTCATGGCGGCTCTGCAAGGTTTCTGGATGCGCGAATCACTAATGCGAGGCCGTACCATGCCAGAGTTTGGCCGGTCGACCCACAAACCGTGTTCAGGCAGGGCCGACCCTGGAGCGTTTGGATCAGCCGCCGTTTGCCCGGATGAAAGCGGTGATTTTCGGAGCGATCTCGGTGCGGAAGCGATACCCGTTGAAAACGCCGTAATGGCCGACACCGAGTTGCAGATAATGTTCGCGCTTGCTGTCGGGAATCTTGGCGCAGATATCGTGCGCCGCCTGTGTCTGACCGACACCGGATATGTCGTCCTCTTCGCCCTCAACGGTCATCAGCGCACATTTGGTGATCTTCGCCGGCTCGATCGGAGTGCCGCGATACATCATTGTGCCCTTTGGTAGGTCATGTTTGATGAACACGGTTTCAACCGTCTGCAGGAAGAACTCAGCGGTCAGGTCCATCACCGACAGATACTCGTCATAGAACTCTTTATGCTTGTCCGCTGAATCGCCATCGCCATGCACCAGATGCATGAACAGATCCTTGTGGGCATTCATATGCCGGTCGAGATTCATGCTCATGAAACCGTTGAGCTGGAGGAAACCCGGATAAACATCGCGCATGACGCCGGGATGTGGAAACGGCACCTTGGCGATGACGTTGCGCTTGAACCACCCGATACCGCGTTTTTCCGCCAGGGTATTGACCACGGTCGGGTTGCACCTTGTGTCGATCGGCCCACCCATCAAGGTCATAGACGCGGGCACGCACTTGTCCTTGCGTGCCGACATCAAGGCGACCGCAGCAAGCACCGGCACCGACGGCTGGCACACCGCCATGACATGGGTTCCGGGCCCGAGCTCATGAAGCATGTCGATGACGTAGTCGATATAGTCATCCAGATCGAACTGGCCTTCGTGGGCGGGAACCTGTTGTGCATCGACCCAGTCGGTAATGTGGACATCGTGGTCCGGCAGCATGGTCCGCACGGTGCCGCGCAGCAAGGTTGCATGGTGACCGGACATGGGTGCCACGATCAGCAGCTTGGGTTGCTTGCGCCGCCATAATTTGTTGCGCTTCTTTTTGAATTGCACAAGGTCGCAGAACGGCCGGCTCCAGACGGTTTCCTCGCTGACTGGGATCGACGCTTCACCCAGGGGAATTTCAGTGATGCCGAATTCCGGTTTGCCATAGCGCCGGGTCACCCGTTCGACGACTTCGAACATGGCAGCCATATTGCGGCCCATCGGCGTGATCGACCAGGGATTGTAGGGATTGCTGAAAAACGATTGACCGATATCGGCCGCCGCCCGCATCGGCGCCATGGCCGCGCGGTTCATCTCAAACATTTTATAAAGCATATAGCCCTCATCCCACCGTTACAGTCGGAGCCCCCACTCGCATGCTGCATCGCAGCTAAACTAGCAGCTGAGATGCTGCGCGGCAACATACGCTTGGCCTATCCCAACATGTGGAATACCGCATTTGCGTATATATGGTGTTAAACTTTGGTAGGGTTACCCCAGATATTGTGCCAGCTTGTCAGCCAGCTCCTTCGGTTGGGTGCCGTATCCGAAGTGGCCCAGGAATTCGCCCTTGGGTCCCATCAGATAGAGAATGCTGGAGTGATCCATCAGGTATTCGCTGGCATTCTCGTCTTCCACTTTAGCGAAATACACCCGGTAGGCCTTGGCAGCCTTGGCGATTTCGTCCGCCGTTCCGGTCAGGCCGATGAGGCGCTTGTGAAAATGCGGTACATAATCGGCCAGCTGCTGCACCGTATCACGTTCCGGATCGATGGTGATGAACACCGGCTGGATCTGTTTCCCCTTGTCGCCCAGGGCATCGAGTGCTGCGGCCACCACCTGCAGCTCTCCCGGACAGACATCCGGGCAATATGTGTAGCCGAAGAAAATCAGCATATGGCGGCCAAGAAAGTCCTTCTCGGTGACCCGCTTGCCGGTGTGGTCGGTCAGACTGAATGGCCCGCCCACGAGTGCTGTGCCGCGCGAGGTGACCGTGCCCGAGATACCTGGGGCGCCGCCGAACAGCAGCGGTTGAACGATCACGATCAGCACAACGATGGTGGCTGCCAGCGCCATGCCGCCAACACCGATTAATAGCAGGTGAGCCTTTTTCATGGAGTGCAAAATGGGCCAACCCTTGCGCTGCTGCAACGGGGCGCCATGCCGCACCGCTCCAGCAGTGAGGACTGCCCCAGTAAAATGGTTAATGTGAAATGGTTCGGGTGAAATGGTTCACTGGACAGATCCTCCGCTGTGATAATCTGGCTTGGCGAACGCTGCTGCGTGGTAGGACACTTCAATGAACCAACAATCGATCCCGGCACTATCGGCCCTGACCACGCGCAGCGAGCACAGTTCCGATATCGGGCCGGGCGCTCACCGGCTCAGGCTGCAGACCCTGGTGCGTCTGAGATGGCTCGCGGTGGCGGGCCAGACGCTGACCGTGATGATTGTTCATCTGGGGCTTGGTTTTCCTTTGCCGCTTGGGCCCTGCCTGGGAGCAATCGCGGTGTCCGCCTGGCTCAACATCTTCCTTGCCATCCGCTTTCGCGCCAATCTCAGGCTGCGTAACCGCTATGCCACGGCTTTGCTCGCCTATGACATTGTTCAGCTTGCGGTCCTGCTCTACATGACCGGCGGCCTGCAGAACCCGTTCTCGTTTCTGTTTCTGGTGCCGGCCACGGTGTCTGCGTCCACTTTGCCACTCAACCGGACAGTCGGCCTCGGTGTTCTGACCCTGATCCTGTCGACAGCACTGGCGTTCTACCATCTGCCCCTGCCGTGGAACGCGGACAATCCGCTGACCCTGCCGGTGGCCTATGTCGTCGGCGTCTGGATGTCGATCCTGTGCGGCCTTGGTTTCATGGGCATCTATGTGCGGCGCATCTCCGAAGAGGCCCGGCGCATGTCGAAGGCTCTGACCGCGACCGAGATGGTGCTGGCGCGTGAGCAGCAGCTCTCCGCACTTGACGGACTGGCAGCGGCCGCTGCCCATGAACTGGGCACTCCGCTGGCCACCATCGCCCTGGTCGCCAAGGAGCTCAAGCGTGAACTGCCCGGCGCCGGCAGCCATGGCGAGGACCTCGATCTCTTGATCTCCCAGGCAACCCGGTGCCGCGAAATTCTGTCGACCCTGACCGTGCATGATGATGTCGGCGACCATATTTTCGCCCGCCTCAAACTGAGCGTCATGATCTCGGAGATCATCGAGCCCCTTGAAGGCGGCGATGTCGAGATCCAGGTGTCCTGTGCGGCCGAAGACGAAACCCCCGATACAGCGCGCACCGAGCCGCTCATCTACCGGAACCCCGGCGTGCTCCATGGCCTTGCCAATCTGATCGACAATGCGGTCGATTTCGCGCACGCCCGCGTCGTCGTCTCCGCCCGCTGGAACCTGGAGCGTGTCGCCCTTATCATCGAGGATGACGGCACCGGCTTTACACAGGATGTCATCGACAAGCTGGGCGAGCCCTATGTCACCACCCGCCAGGGCAGCTGGGGGGCGGTACCGGGAGACGACAACGCCCATGACGGCATGGGGCTGGGATTCTTCATCGCCAAGACCCTGCTTGAGAGATCAGGCGCCTGGATCGGCGTCACCAACCGCCCAAGGCCGGATCAGGGTGCCGTGGTCACCATCGTCTGGCCCCGTGCAGATATCGATGTCGGCAAGACTTGGCGCACTAAAGTCCAATAACCATATAGGCACATTCAGGCGATTGCCGATTGCCTCGCCGGGCAAAACGGTCCTATATCACCTGTTCACGTAGAGACTGGACCGCAATTACTGGTCGGGGGAGCCGAATGTCAGACGAAATCCAGGATGCGCCGGCGCAGGAGCTAACATTGCTTCTGGTCGATGATGACCGGCCGTTTTTGAGCCGGCTTGCGCGCGCCATGGAAATGCGCGGCTTTACCGTCGCCATGGCCGAGACCGTTGCCGCCGGCGTCGAACAGGCGCGCCGCAACCCGCCGGCCTATGCGGTTGTCGACATGCGTCTTGAGGACGGCAACGGCCTTGATGTCATCGCAGCCCTCCATGACGCACGCCCCGATGCCCGCGCCATCGTGCTCACCGGCTATGGCAATATCGCCACCGCGGTGACCGCGGTAAAGCTGGGCGCGGTCGATTATCTGGCCAAGCCGGCGGACGCCGACGATGTCTTTAACGCCTTGATGGCGGATGGCGACCACAAGGCCGAGCCGCCGGAAAACCCCATGTCCGCGGACCGCGTGCGCTGGGAGCATATCCAGCGCGTCTACGAGCTGTGCAACCGCAATGTGTCGGAGACCGCCCGGCGCCTCAACATGCACCGCCGCACCCTGCAGCGCATCCTCGCCAAACGTGCACCACGCTGAAAAAAGCACCTTCCACTTTGTAGTTTCCCGGAAGCCGGTTTGCCCCAAATCCCCAGGATTTCGCCGGCAAAGCGAGCTATCCGGGATCCAGGGCGAAACATCCAGAGCGTTTCATGTTCAAACTGATTCCGTATGAACCTGAAGCGCTCTAGGCTGTGCGTGTGGCCCTGGATCCCGGATCACTGACTTTTATGACCACATCAAAGATGTGGAAAAAAGTCGCGTCCGGGAAGCGGTGGGACTGGGTGATCTGAAACAATCATTTGCCCGTCACATCATCGCAGCATCCGGGTCGCCAAGGCTGTGCAGCCTGAGCGCCCCGGCGCGCGCAAACCGCAGCAGCACCGCCTTGCGCCGGGCAGCGCTCAACCTTTGTTCTTCCACATCGCGGATCATTTCCGCGCCATAGCGGTCGGCCACGATCAGCCCCGCATCGGCCGGCATGATGTCCTGCGGCACGTCGGGGGGGATGGCGAAGAACAGCCGGTCGCAGTCCGCCCAGTAGTCCGGCCATTTCTGGTCGGTGCGGAAATCCTCGATGCTTGACTTGATCTCGACGATCCAGATCGCGCCCGCCCTGCTGACCGCCACCACATCGGCGCGCCGCCCGGTCGCCAGCGGCAGTTCCGTGAGGGTGGCAAAGCCCAGACCAAGAAACAGCCGCCCGACCCCGCGCTGCACCTCCGCTGCGCGAAGCGACTGCCGCCCATCGGTAATAATCAGTTCCGCATCATCTGGATCGTTTTTGTCCATAAGAGCAGAAAACATAAAGCGCCCGGCTGCCAAGGCAAGAAAAAGCCGGCGCCCGGTGCGTGCCCCTTCGCTCAAAGGGAAGCACACTTGCGCTTGCTCCTCAGGCTGAAGGTTTCAATTGGTGCGGCATCAGCCGGCATTTCTGAGCGGGCATGAAAGGGTCTAGGTAATCTTGCTCGGATCTATCTCCAGTTCCTTGAGTGATCGCAGCGCCGGGCTCTTCCAGCCCCGCGTTCCCTTCGAAAACGCATCGTCGAGCGCATCGTCCAGGCTGTGCGGGTCGGTCTCTGAAAGCGCCTCAATGAGGGCTTTGGCCTGCATCAGGTCCTTGCCTCGCTTCAGTCGTTCATGATGACTGCGTTTCTGTGCCACGATCAGCTTGTGAACGGCATATTTCGCCGGCTGCGGCAGGCAAATGGCGACACCGGCGCCATGCAGGGCGACTGCCCGTACCGGCTCATCAATCAGCCAGTCGAGATGTTGCAGCGGCACCGCGCCGGCCCGAAGATTGTTCAGCGGCATGGGGTTCTCATCGTCGCGATGCCTTTGCGGGGTCAGCAAGTCCACCAGAAAACCGGTTTTTGAGCGGAAGGATGACGGCGGCGATCCTTTTTTTAGCCCCGGCACGGCGAGGAAACTATCATCCGCCCGTTTGACAATGTCGAGCATGCTTGAGGCGCCACCGTCTGCGCTAATCGCCAGCGAAGCTGTCGCGAGGTCCACATCCTGGGTGGTCAGGGCCGCAGCCGGCAGCACGACGCCGATCACCGCGCTGTAGCAGATATAAGCGCTCGTCCCCACCAGCACCGCATCACCAAACAGCCCGGCATCGCTGATTGCATCCAGAACACGGCCCAGGGTCCGCGTCGGCGCCGGCACAGCGCTGTCGCGCAATGCCCGCACGATCCGCCGCCGCTCTCGGGCGTTGCGGTGTTCCGCGCGGATCTGCCCAGCTCGGGCCAGTGCGCCTGGATCATCCGCCGGCCCGAGATAAGCGTCCCGCCGCGTCGCCCCAACCGGATATTTCACATAGAGATACTTGGCGCCCTTGCTGGTCTGCGTATAAACGCTGCCAGGTTTTTCGGAAGCGCTGTAGATCTGCTGCACCAGGTCGGAATACAACGTCTGGAGCGTTGGGCTGATGTGTTTCATTTAAGAGCTATAGACGTTTATCGGGTTTTTGTCTATAGCTGGTGGGTCATAGCACACACACGCCACGCAAATCCGTGACCAATGGCGGTAAAATAATCTTTATCCTATGGGCCTGAAATGGATTGAAGTAATTGGCGCACCCGGCACGATTCGAACGTGCGACCTCTGCCTTCGGAGGGCAGCGCTCTATCCAGCTGAGCTACGGGTGCCTGAGGTAGAGACCCTTCACATAGCTCAAGCAGCGGCGGCGGGCAAGCCTGTCCCGCGCTTGACGCGGGATCCTGGGCAGCATCCTCGACCTTGCCATATCGGCCTGGGCTCCGGATCAAGTCCGGAGCACGCTGCCTGTGGGCCGGTCGGCCTTGCCTCGCTATGCTTAGAAACGGAATTATCCGTGTCGCTCTCGGAGGAGGAGCGCAGCTCCGAACGACCAGCACCATTGAGGCGCGCAGCCTCAGTGGCGCTTGAACGTCAGGAAAAAAGATGCTGCGCGACCCCGGTGGCGCGCAAACATCACGCCCAACCCTCCTGACACCTGCCGTACTCCGGCCCGCATCTTCCTCTTCCCACGCATGCCCCCCTTGGCCTAGAACATAAGCGCACAATTCACGGCCCCATACGGCTCCCCACACGAGGCCCGCCCATGACCGCGCTCAAACCTGGCGACCATGTCTATCTGATCGACGGCTCGGGCTATATCTTCCGCGCCTATCACGCCCTGCCGCCTTTGACGCGCAAGTCCGACGGGCTGCCGCTGAACGCGGTTATGGGCTTCTGCAATATGCTCAACAAGCTCCTGCGCGAGCCCATCGAGGGTGTCCAGCCGACCCATCTGGCGGTCATCTTCGATCATTCCGGCCGCACCTTCCGCAACGACATCTATCCCGAATACAAGGCCCACAGGCCGCCGGCGCCCGAGGATCTGGTGCCCCAGTTCGGCCTGATCCGCCAGGCTGTGCGTGCCTTCAACGTGCCCTCGATCGAGATGGAGGGCTTTGAGGCCGACGACCTGATCGCAACTTACGCGGTGCTGGCAGCCGACGCCGGTGCCGATGTCACCATCATTTCCTCCGACAAGGACCTGATGCAGATGGTCGGTCCCCGGGTCGCCATGTATGACACCATGAAGGACAAGGCGATCCACGAGCCGCAAGTGCTGGAGAAATTCGGCGTGGCACCGGACAAGGTGGTCGACGTGCAGTCCCTAGCGGGCGATTCCGTCGACAATGTGCCGGGCGTACCGGGCATTGGCATCAAGACCGGCGCCCAGTTGATCGACGAATATGGCGATCTGGACACCCTGCTGGACCGCGCGAGCGAGATAAAACAGAACAAGCGGCGTGAAAACCTCATCGAATTCGCTGACCAGGCGCGCATCAGCCGCGATCTGGTGCGGCTCGACACCAAAGTGGAGGTCGAGCATCCATTATCGGACTTCGCCGTCACCACGCCTGACACCAAGGACCTCATCGGCTTTTGCAAGGCGCTCGAATTCACCACCCTGACCAAGCGCCTGGCGGCCGCCTACGACGCCGATATCGAGGCCATCGAGCCGATCCCGGTGGAAGTCACTGGCTGGGAGGTCCCGGAAGCGCCCGCTGAGACGGCCGGGTCCGGCGTCGGTGGCAGCGCCAAGACACCCACCGCACTTGCCGCCCATAGGGTGGAACAGATCGCGGCCTTGGCCGTAGACCATGTGAATTATGAGACGGTCACCGATATGGCGGCCCTTGAGCGCTGGATCGCGTTGGCCCATGACTGCGGTGTGGTGGCGGTCGACACCGAGACCACCTCTCTCGATGCCATGCAGGCAGAACTGGTCGGCGTGTCGCTCGCATTAGCGCCCGGCGAGGCCTGCTATATTCCGCTTGGCCATAAGGTCTCAGACGGGTTGGCTCTGGAGGGCGACGCCATCGTGCAGGTCCCCATGGACCAGGCGATTGCAGCGCTTAAGCCCCTGCTTGAGGACCCATCCGTCCTCAAAGTGGCGCAGAACCTCAAATATGACTGGCTGGTGCTGGCCCGCCTGGGCATTGAGGTAGCGCCCTTCGATGACACCATGTTGTTGTCCTATGCGCTCGACAGCGGCATTGGCGGCCATGGCATGGACGCCCTGTCCGAGCGCCATCTGGGTCACACGCCGATCCCCTTCAAGGAGGTTGCGGGCGCGGGCAAGGCCCAGGTCACCTTCGATTATGTGCCGCTCGACAAGGCATCCGCCTATGCCGCCGAAGACGCCGATGTTACCTTGAGGCTCTACCTCATGCTTAAACCCCGGCTCGTGGCCGAGCGCCTGACAACGGTCTATGAGACCCTGGAGCGGCCCCTGGTGCCGGTATTGGCGCGCATGGAGCGCGAGGGCATCACAGTCGACCGCACCGTGCTGTCGCGCCTGTCCGGCACATTCGCCCAGTCCATGGGTGCGCTCGAGGCGGAAATCCGTGAGCTTGCCGGTGAGAATTTCAACATCGCATCGCCCAAGCAGCTGGGCGAAATCCTGTTCGACAAAATGTCGCTGCCGGGCGGCAAGAAAACCAAGACCGGCGCCTGGGGCACCGGCGCTGATGTATTGGAGACACTCGCCGCCGAAGGCCACGACCTGCCCGCCCGGGTGCTCGACTGGCGCCAGCTGGCAAAACTCAAATCGACCTATACCGACGCCCTGCCGGAGCACATCAACCCTCATACCGGCCGGGTGCATACCTCTTATGCGCTTGCCTCCACCTCCACCGGACGGCTGTCCTCGACCGATCCCAATCTGCAGAACATCCCGGTCCGCGCCGAAGAGGGCCGCCGCATCCGCACCGCCTTCGTGGCGCCCAAGGGCACCCGGTTGATCTCTGCCGACTACAGCCAGATCGAGTTACGTGTACTTGCACATATTGCCGATATCCCATCGCTCCGCCAGGCCTTTGCTGACGGTCTCGACATCCATGCCATGACCGCGTCTGAAATGTTCGGTGTGGCTGTGGAGGGCATGGACCCCATGGTGCGCCGTCGCGCCAAGGCGATCAATTTCGGCATTATCTACGGCATCTCGGCCTTCGGACTGGCCAACCAACTGAGCATTCCAAGGGGCGAGGCGAAGGATTACATCGACACCTATTTCAAGCGCTTCCCCGGCATCCGCACCTATATGGAAGACACCAAGGCGACCTGCAGGCGCCAGGGCTATGTGGAGACCATCTTTGGCCGCCGGGCGCATTATCCTGAGATCAATTCCAAGAACCCCAACCAGCGCGCCTTCATGGAGCGCGCCGCCATCAACGCACCGATCCAGGGCTCGGCCGCCGACATCATCCGCCGCGCCATGGTGCGCATGCACAAAGCTTTGGATGATGCCGGCCTGACCGCACGCATGCTCCTGCAAGTCCATGACGAACTGATCTTCGAGGCCCCCGACGCCGAAGTGGACAAGACCATAGAGGTTGCCGTCAAGGTCATGGAGCGCGCCCCCGACCCGGTGCTCCAGCTTGCCGTGCCTTTGAAGGTCGACGCCCGAGCCGCCGATAACTGGGAAGAAGCGCACTAACATCGCTCACGGCCATTCGGCGCTTTGCGCCGGCCTCCGCGGGGGCGCCGTTCGAAGCTCGCGAAGATCCACTGGATCTTCGCGTTGTGCTTCGCACAAATGCGTCTCACCCGGGCGGCGGCCAGTCGGCCTTGCCTCGCTGCGCTCGGTTACGGAGCTATCCGTATTGCCCCGGAGGAGGGGCGCAGCCCCGAACGACTAGCGCCATTGAGGCGCGCAGCCTCAGTGGCGCTTGAACGTCACTCAAAAAAAGCCGCGCAGCCTCTGTGACGCTTGAGCGTCACAAAACAGACCCCCGCCCCGTAACACTACGCACTCCCCAAATCCGTCATTCCCATGAAAATGGGAATCCAAAAACTGTGCGCGTCTGGGTAGTATCGGGCGCGGCTGGATGCCCGTTTTCACGGGCATGACGATAGAAGTGTGAAGCGCGTGCGTCATTGAAATACCGGCAACGCTGGGGTGGACCACCCTTACACCACCACCGCGGCCCCGCCGCGCCGTGCGTCTCCTGCTGCCTCGAACCGGCCGTCTGCGGTGCGCCGTGCGGCCTGGACGCCGCCGAAGAACAGGTTGCGGTCGGACCAGGCGCGATGGTTGGGGAAGGCCGAGGTGAGAGCTGCGCGCGCGTCGGGGTCAAGATCGTCTTCGAAATCGAGATGGCCGTTTTCCACATGCAGCCGGGCAGTATGGACCGCATCGGCCGGTGTCATGCCATCGCGCAACAGGCGCACCAGAACCTGGAACACCGCTGAACGGATGCGGTTCGAGCCGCCGCTGCCCAGCGCCACCAGGGTGCCGTTAGAGGCAGCTGCCACCGCCGGGCACATATTGGAGGACAGCCTGGCGTCCTCCCGCCAGTTGTGGAAGCCATGGGGTGTCAGGTCTTCCTCGCCCAGCATGTTGTTCAGCATGAAGCCGTGGCCGTCCACCATATGGCCATTGCCTTCACCGTTCGAGATCGTCGCCGAGGCGGCATTGCCGTCGCCGTCGATGACACTGATATGGGTGGTGCCCCGGCTTGCCGGCCCCCCGTCCGCCTCGCCAAGGTGGTTGATCCCCACTTCCGTGAGCATCGCTGTCACATCGCCCTTGTGTTTCAACCGCGCCTGATCGGCGCGCGCCAATGCGTCAGCCCGGTCGCGTGCGCCATTGTCCAGCCCCCACAAAGCATGGGCAACGAAGGCCCCGCCGGCAGATGGCGGCGGATTGAGCTCAACCCGCGCGCCTGAGAAGGGCACCGTGAGTGCTGCGCGCTTTACCACCCGATAGGCGGCAAAGTCCGATGGACGCAAATGGCCCTGTGCCGCCTGGGCAGAACAGAACTGTGCAACGGTTTCGTTTTGGTAAAATGCCTGCCCCGCCCGGGCCAGGCCGTCATAGAACCCGGCAAGGCCGTGGTTGGCGCAGGTCTGGCCGGGCGCCGCCAGCTCGCCTACCGGTGCAAACTGCGCCCGGCTCGAGGCGGTCGCGGTCAGGATCGGTTTGACCACCTGGCTAAGATACGCCTGGAAGCCGGTGACTTCGATGCCGTCGCGCGCTGCCAGCATCGCCGGTTCCAGAAGGTCGGCCATGGGCATGGTGCCAAGGTCGCCATGCAGGGCATAGAGGCCGGGGACGAAGCCCGGAGTTGCCGAAGCGCCATGGCCGATATGGAACTCCTGGGTCGCGGTGCCGAAATCCGCATGCACGCTGTTGAACTCAAGGCGTTCCGTGGGCGCCTTGTGCAACGGTGTCTGCACAAAAAAATCGTACAGCGTCGCCTGGCCGGTGGTGTTTGAATGGGCGGTCAGGAAGCCACCGCCACCGGGCGACGCCAGAACCGGTTCAGCGACACAGGCCATCCACAGACCAGCGATCACGGCATCAAAGGCGTTACCGCCGGCACGCAGAATGTCCGCCGCCGTCCCCGCGGTCAGGACATGGCCGGCGGCGACCGCACCCCTGCGAGTGGATGTCATGGCGAAATTGCGCAGGCAATCGCCACGTTCGACCTACTCCGCCGCGATATGGGCGGCCGGGGCTGCTGCCTGGATGTCCTGATCGACATGGGATTCAAACTTCTCGAAATTGTCGACGAACATCTGCACCAGGGCCATGGCCTGGGTGTCATAGGCGTCCTTGTCATCCCAGGTCTGCCGCGGATTGAGGATATCCGTATCGACGCCTGCGACCTTGACCGGTACATCAAAGCTGAAATAGGGATCGGCCCGCATCGGTACCTTGTTCAGGCTGCCGTCGAGCGCCGCATTGAGCAGTGTGCGGGTCACCTTGATCGGCATGCGTGAACCGGTGCCATAGGCGCCACCGGTCCAGCCGGTATTGACCAGCCAGCAGGTCACATCATGACCGGCAATCAGGTCGTGCAGCAGTTGCCCGTAGACGGTCGGGTGGCGCGGCATGAAGGGCGCACCGAAACAGGTCGAAAAGGTCGCCTGGGTGCCGGCCACGCCTTTTTCGGTGCCGGCGACCTTGGCGGTGTAGCCGGACAGGAAGTGATACATCGCCTGGCTGGGCGTCAGTCGGGCGATCGGCGGCATGACGCCGAAGGCGTCCGCAGTCAGCATCACGATATTTTTGGGGTGGCCGGTGCGCCCGGTTTCGCTGGCATTGGGAATATAGTGCATCGGATAGGCGACACGGCCGTTTTCGGTCAACGAGGCATCGTCGAAGTCCGGTATCCGGGTTTCCGGATCGATAACCACATTTTCCAGCACCGAACCCCAGCGCTGGGTTGTAGCATGGATTTCCGGCTCGGCTTCCGCCGACAGCCGAATGGTCTTGGCGTAACAGCCTCCTTCGAAATTGAAGATGCCGTTCGCCGACCAGCCATGTTCGTCATCGCCGATCAATGTACGGCTGGCGTCCGATGACAGGGTTGTTTTGCCGGTTCCCGACAATCCGAAAAAGATCGCCGCGTTGCCGTCCGCGCCCACATTTGCGGAACAGTGCATCGGCATGACGTTTTTTTCCGGCAACAGGTAATTCAATGTGGTGAACACCGACTTTTTGGTTTCGCCGGCATATTCCGTGTTGCAGATCAAGACAAGTTTGCGGGTGAAGTCGCAGGCGATCGCCGTTGGTGAGCGCACGCCATGGCGTTCAGGGTCCGCTTTGAAACTCGGCAGGTTGATGATGGTGAGCCCGGGATCGAAACCCTCCAGATCGCCCGGTTCCGGCACCCGCAGCAGAAACCGGATGAACAGCGCATGCCAGGCGTATTCGCAGAACACCCGCGTAGCCAGCCTGTGCGCCGGGTCGGCACCGCCGAACAGGTCCTGTACGAATAATTCGCGGCCTTCCGCATGGGCCAGGAAATCATCGAGCAGCAGATCGAACTGTTCCTGAGAAATCGCCTGATTGTTATCCCACCAGATGTTGTTTTGCGTGGCCGCGTCCCGCAGCACGAATTTGTCTTTGGCCGAGCGGCCTGTGTGCTGTCCGGTCGACACGACCAGCGGCCCGTTCGCCGCCACCATGCCCTCGCCCCGTCGCACTGCTTCTTCGTAAAGCTTCGCCTCGCCGTAGTTCCAATGCGCACAGGCAAGATTTTTCAATCCCGATTTCTCGATACCGATCTTGCCGATATGCGGCCCGGTTTGCTTCACCACGCTCTCCCCGTTTGTCCTGTCATGATCCCGCCAACGTACATTCCGATACCCACACGCTGAGACCGTGGCACGCCTATCCTGATCATTGTTGGAATTAAGATTAACGCAAACAGCGCGCCCTGTCGCTAGCCGCAGGCGGGCAATCCCCTAAATTAATATACCGCTGCGATGGCGCGCAGCTATAGGAAATCCAGACGTTTAAGGCAACCGCTTAGACGGTTGCGATGCAATCAGTGGCGGTGATTTTCATGATGCCGCGCCTGCATCTCTGGCCAGTTGTGCCAGAACCGCTCGGGTTTCCGCTGGTGCACCGAGCGTTGCTGGAAATGCCAGCCGGACGCGATCGTGCCCGCATATGAGATTACAGCCGTCTGCATCGCATCCGGTCATCTTCCAGTCGCCCTCTGGGCTGCTGGATAAATGGGCGGCATAAAGCCGCACGGCGTCGTTATGGTGGGCATTCATATGTTCAATAATATCCGCTTCGGCCTGTTCGAACTGAAGCGCAACATCTGAATTGACCAGGATTTCCGCGGCTTTCAGCGTAGTGATCCAGCCAAAACCGCCAACGAAATGCGATTGTTCCGGCGCCATCCGGTAAAACGCGAAGTCTTGAAACGATGCATACGCCTCAGCATCTGGATGGAATGCGAGAAATCTCTGTGCGTCTTGCCTGCGTTCGGACCGGGTTATCCGGCCCATGTAACTGGCCCGCGGTCCCTCAAGCGGCTCGTTCATGCCGCCGGTGCCGTCAAACAACAGGCTGGAACGGGCCTCGGAAACAAGATTTTTGCTGTGCCAGGCCAAATCAGACAGCAAAAGGATCGGGCAGCCGGCCTGATCGAGCGCAACGGTCACCAGAGACGTGTAGGGCGCGCCGGTTTCAGCGTCCAGGGTTGCCAATACGGCCTTGGTTGATGTGCGTGCAAGCTCACGGACAAACCGTCCTTGCGCACCGCGATCACCGTCGGGAATATTCATAAGCGTTGTTTTCCGCCGCCACAGGTGTGTTGTGTGTCATAATTCACGTTTGTGCCCGCGAGGTGACATTTAAATCATGGCTGAAAGCAATTCCTTGGAAATGAACAACGCGACAATATACACTTGCTGCCACAATTTACCCCAGTTCAACGCTTAAAGCGCCGAAGAGGAAACTTACTATAATGGGAAAAACCATGCCAACGATTGCGCTTGTAGACGATGATCGGCATATCTTGACTTCGGTGAGTATGGCGCTTGAGGCGGAGGGGTACCGAACTCAAACCTATACGGACGGGGCGTCCGCCTTGACGGCATTGCAGGATTCTCCTCCAGATGTCGCGATCCTGGATATAAAAATGCCGCGTATGGACGGCATGGAGTTGTTGCGCAGGCTGCGCCAGAACTCCGAACTGCCGGTGATCTTTCTGACATCCAAAGACGATGAGATCGACGAGTTGTTCGGCCTTAAGATGGGCGCCGACGATTTCATTCGTAAACCGTTCTCGCAGCGGCTGCTTGTCGAACGGGTCAAGGCGGTTCTGCGCCGTGCCCAACCCCGTGAGGCGGTGGTCGCCAACGATAATGAAAGCCGTGTCATCGAGCGCGGCAAGCTCCTGATGGATCCCGAACGCCACGCCTGTACCTGGGAGGCACGCCAGGTCACCTTGACCGTGACGGAGTTTCTCATCCTCCAGGCCCTGGCCCAACGGCCGGGCATCGTCAAGAGCCGCGATGCGTTGATGGATGCCGCCTATGACGACCAGGTCTATGTCGATGACCGCACCATCGACAGCCACATCAAGCGGCTGCGCAAGAAGTTCAAGGTGGTGGACAACAACTTCGACGCGATCGAAACCTTGTACGGCGTCGGATACCGCTTCAAGGAAAGCTAGAGCGCAACGAAGCCTCCGCGGCGGTCCTGACGGGTATGCCGTCTGGAGTGCGCCGTGTGCCCGGCGTTCTGCAGTGCGCCAAGCGACACATCTTGCCCATCAGAAAGATTTGGTCCAACAATGGGGCTCCATAGCGCCCTGGAACTGACAATGGTGGCTGAGACAGAAGGCAACACAGCGGGACCCCAGAAACATACTTCTGCGGGGATCGGCCGATTTCGCCGTTTGAGCGTCGATCTGGCCACGGATCTGCGCCGTTACGGTTTCCGCAGCCTGGCCAGCCGCATCGTCATCGTCAATATGCTCGGTCTGCTGATCCTGGCCGCTGGCATCCTCTATCTCAACCAGTTTCAAAAGGGCCTGACCGAAGCCCGGATCAACAGCCTGTCCACCCAGGGTGAAATCATAGCTGCCGCCATCGCCGCCTCTGCAACTCTCGACACCGATGCCATTACCATCGACCCCGACCGTTTGCTCGAACTGCAGGCCGGTGAGGAGATAGCGCCTGCCGAGGAAGAGGTCGGCAGCCTGGATTTTCCGATCAATCCGGAACGGGTGTCGCCCTTGCTGCGCCATATCCTGCCCGGCACGGATGTGGTGGCGCGTATTTATGACCGCGACGGCATATTGGTTGTCAATTCGGCAAATCTGTTCGGTCATGGCGGGGTCATGAGGTTTGACCTCGATCCGCCCGCCGAGGAGGCCGACCCGTGGTATCTGCAGCTCTGGCGCAGCGCCCATGACTGGTTGTTTAAAAGCAGCCTGCCGGTGCAGATCGATTTTGCGCTCGATAACGGCATGGATTTTCCCGAGATCGCCAATGCCCTTGATGGCAAGTCGGCGGGCACGGTCCGTGTCAATGCCAACCAGGAAACCATTGTCAATGTGGCGGTGCCGATCCAACGATTGAGTACGGTCCTGGGCGCTCTCGTGCTGTCCACCGAAGGAGGCGATATCGACGGTATCGTCCGTGCCGAGCGTATGGCCATCGTCAGGGTGTTCATGGTCGCCCTGTCGGTTGCGCTGTTGTCGTCTATGCTTCTGGCGGCCGCCATTGCCGCACCTGTTGGACGGCTTTCAAGGGCAGCCGAAAGGGTGCGCCATGTGGTCCAGACCAGGGTTGAGATTCCGGACCTGACCAGTCGCAAAGACGAGATCGGTCATCTCTCCGGAACTCTGCGTGACATGACCACCGCGCTGTACAACCGCATTGATGCGATTGAAAGCTTCGCCGCCGATGTCGCCCATGAACTGAAAAACCCGCTGACCTCTCTCCTGAGTGCGGTCGAAACCCTGCCTGTGGTCAAGGACGAAACCAAACGGGCTCGGCTGTTGGAGATCGTTCAGCACGATATTAACCGCCTGGACCGACTGATCAGTGACATATCCGATGCTTCGCGGCTCGATGCCGAACTGGCGCGCGTGGAGGCGGAATCGGTGGATTTTGTCGAACTGCTGGAAACCGTGACCAATATTTCGAACGAGCTTCGCAAGGACGGTGAAGCCGAGATCCGCCTGCAGATCGATGGCTTGCCGGCCGCTGGTGCGGCAAACCCCTATATGATGCTGGGCCACGATATCCGCCTGGGACAGGTCTTACGCAACCTGATCGACAATGCCCGCTCGTTCTCACCCGAAGGAGCAGACGTTCGCCTCTATGCGCGCCGCTCGGGCGCTGACATCGAAGTAACCATAGAGGACGACGGACCTGGCGTGCCGCCGGACAATTTGCGCCAGATCTTCCAGCGTTTCTACACCGACCGTCCTGGCGAAGAAGCCTTCGGCAAGAATTCCGGTCTCGGCCTGAGCATTTCCAAACAGATCATCGACGCCCATGAAGGCAAGATCTGGGCGGAGAACAGGTACTCCGATGCGAACCGGCCTGAGGATCGCAAGGTCCTGGGTGCACGCTTTGTCATCCGCCTGCCCGCCAGTGTTATGAGACGCTCACGGGCCTAGAGCATGATCTCTTTATATCGGGTCATTTGATGGTGCCAGATCAGCCCACCGGTCAGGCGCGGCGTGCAGCGCGATGTGGTGCATCGCACAAACGCTGCAACACAGCCGGTGGGCTGATCTGGCCCACCGAAGGCCTGGTTTTCGCGCCCGCTGGACTATGTTACGGTCCACTTGTGGTCAACCAGACCACGGCGTGGACCGTGCCTTGCCAGCAGACGCGAAAACCAGGTTAAATCGATCCGATATAAAGAGATCATGCTCTAGGAGGACACTGGCACCATATGCCCGCCGTGCATGGAACATGTCTCCAGATTTCCGAGATCGGCGTGCTCCTCCTCGGTGCGCCAGGCAGCGGCAAGTCGGACCTGGCGTTGCGGCTGATTGAGCCTTTTGGGGTCGCCGGGGCGATGTTGGTCGCGGATGATCAGGTGACCATCGAGGCGGTTGACGGACGGCTTATGGCGCGCGCGCCGAATAACATTGCCGGCCGGCTCGAAGTAAGGGGCGTGGGGATAATCACCGTGCCCCATAGCGTTGAAGCCGAACTGAGATTGGCGGTGCGCCTTGAAGCCGACGCCCTTGGAAATGGCGAGCGTATGCCTGATTTCAGTCGTCAGGTCGCGGTGTTTTGCGGCATATCGATCCCGGAGATACACATCGATCCGTTCGCCGCCTCCGCCGCCGCCAAAGTCCATGCTATGGTTAGCACCCTGGGGGCGGAAGGTTTCGACGGCGAACCGGGCAATTAGGCAATGGTCAGCGATGTGTGAAGCTTGAACTCAACCAGCATAAGGGCAATGATGGTGCCGTGGACCTCGCATAACCGCGACAGGCGAGCCGGGAGGCTCAAACGGCGGAGGCCGGGTCCGATTGGCAATGGCGGTGGCAAATGATTGGACTGGTGCTTGTGACCCACGGCCGCTTGGCCGCTGAATTTCGTTCAGCGATGGAGCATGTGGTCGGGCCGCAACAGAATTTCGAAGCCATATCGATCGGTCCCGATGATGATATGGAGCAGCGGCGCGCCGACATCCTGCAGGCGATTGCCCGGGCGGACACCGGCAGTGGCGTCATATTGCTGACGGATATGTTTGGCGGCACGCCGTCCAACCTTGCGATATCGGTCATGGAAAACGCCAAAGTCGAAGTCATCGCAGGTGTCAACCTGCCCATGCTGATCAAATTGGCAAGTGTGCGCCACGACGCCACGCTTGAAGACGCGATCGTTCAGGCCCAGGAAGCCGGCCGCAAATATATCAACGTCGCCAGCCGTGTGCTGTCGGGCGACGACAGCTGATCTCCCGATAGCAGTATGAACAGATCCGGTGAGTCCGCCTCGGACTGGGAAACGCGCCAATTCGTTATCCAGAACAGCAAGGGACTGCACGCCCGGGCATCAGCCAAGTTTGTCCGCTGCGCCGAACAGTTTGATGCTGAACTGCGGGTGACACGCGATGGTCAAACCGTTCCTGCAACATCGATCATGGGCTTGTTGATGCTGGCCGCCACCTGCGGTTCGTCAATAATGGTGGCAGCACGCGGCACTGAAGCCCATGCAGCACTCGCTGCCCTGGACAGGCTGATCCAGGGCAAGTTTGGCGAAGATCAGGGGCTTTGAAAAAAATATAAAGTTTTCTTTATATCTGTATTGCACTGTGCCCGGTGCGTTGCTATGAAGCGCCAAATTCAAACCAGATACTGAGGATCGATCGATGGCTGAGTTCACCGACTACAAGGTTGCGGACATTTCGCTTGCCGACTGGGGCCGCAAGGAAATCAACATGGCGGAGTCGGAGATGCCCGGTCTCATGGCGATCCGCGAAGAGCATCGCGGCGCGCAGCCCCTGAAAGGCGCACGTATCGCCGGGTCGCTTCACATGACAATTCAGACCGCTGTGCTGATTGAAACCCTGCAGGCCCTGGGTGCCGATATCAGGTGGGCCTCGTGCAATATTTTCTCAACCCAGGACCATGCCGCCGCAGCCATTGCCGCCGCAGGCATCCCGGTGTTCGCCTATAAGGGCGAAACGCTTGATGAATATTGGGAATATGCCCACAAGATCTTCCAGTGGTCCGATGGTGGCACGCCCAACATGATCCTCGACGATGGCGGTGACGCGACCATGCTGGTCCACCTGGGCAAACAGGCAGCCCAGGACATTTCGGTTCTCGACAATCCCGATTCAGAGGAAGCCGAGGCGTTTTTCGCGTCTATCAAGAAGCAGCTTGCGGAAAATCCCGGCTGGTATGCCGAACTTGCGGACAACATTCAGGGTGTCACCGAAGAGACCACCACCGGTGTGCTCAGGCTCTATGAGATGGAGAAGAAGGGCACGCTCGAATTCGCCGCCATCAATGTCAATGACAGCGTCACCAAATCCAAGTTCGATAACAAATATGGCTGTCGTGAAAGCCTGGTCGATGGCATCCGCCGGGCAACCGACGTGATGATGTCCGGCAAAGTGGCGGTTGTTGCGGGCTTTGGCGATGTCGGTAAGGGTTCAGCCGAAAGCCTGCGCAATGCCGGCTGCCGGGTCACCGTCACCGAGGCCGATCCGATCTGTGCCCTGCAGGCCGCCATGGAAGGCTACGAGGTGATGACCATGGAAGAAGCCGCCCCCCGCGGCGACATCTTCGTCACCGCAACCGGCAATATCGATGTCATTACGATCGATCACATGCGCGCCATGAAGGACTTTGCGATCGTCTGCAATATCGGTCACTTCGATAATGAAATTCAGGTCGCCAGCCTGAAGAACCTGAAATGGACCAATATCAAACCCCAGGTCGACCAGATCGAGTTCGCCGACGGCAAGCGCATCACTCTCCTGGCCGAAGGCCGCCTGGTCAATCTGGGCTGCGGCACCGGTCACCCGAGCTTCGTGATGTCCGCCTCCTTCGCCAACCAGACACTGGCCCAGATCGAACTCTGGCAGCATGGCGACAACTACCAGAAAAGCGTCTATGTGCTGCCCAAGCACCTGGATGAAAAGGTTGCCAGGCTGCATCTGGAGAAATTGGGCGCCAGCCTGACCACGCTGACCGAGCAACAGGCGGCCTATCTCGGTGTTTCCCAGCAAGGTCCGTTCAAGCCCGAGCAGTATCGCTACTGACACCTACTCCATGCGGAGTGACGGTATTGGAAAACCAATGCCCCCTCGGAATCTTCCAAGGGGGCATTTTCTTTGGTAGGCGCAGGAGTGAGTTCTAGTAGGAATACGGACTCTTGCATCTGTGGTAGTAGCCATCATAGCCAAGATACTGGTCGGTCCTTGGATTATAGGACCGAAACCGCCTGAGACACCAATCCACGTGCGAATCGCCATAGACCGGTGCCGGGGCAACATGCAGCCACCACGGATAGGCGTAATACCAGCCGCGATAATAGTGCCTATGCCCGCGCCGGCGATACCGGAGCCGTGGGCCAAAATGGCGACGCCGATAGCGACGGTGTTTTACCTGTTCGACCATCGCCTCACCGTCTGATATTTCGACCAACGCCGAAGCGCTGTTGCCTGGCACGGCCATCGCCGTGGCACTGTTGGTATTCGCCAAGTGAACGGCCCAGCCAAGCAACATGGCCGTCCCGAGTGCTAAAAACGTGCGCATATTCATGCCGACACTTTCCTTTGAATTTTGGTTCGCAGGCAGTGTAGGTGGTCTGTATTTTTGAGGGTTGAGGCAGATCAACCGGACAGCTTGAAAAAGGCTGTGCGTTTGCTGGTAGACAGCTACAATCCGATCCCGGGCTGGATATTAGCAGAATGAACTGGTGTCTGCCTGTGCCACGAATGTCTCTAACCTGACGTGTTATTTCGGCTCAAGGGGACCAGCGGATCGATGAGGGTGAAAGCGGCTGTGATCTTCCGATGTCCGCTGCTCTGGGCAAAATTCATCCTGACCGGCTTGCCGGGTCTTTTGCTGTTTGCAACGATCGGGTCTGCTGACGGCACGCCGCCCCAGTTCGGACTGCCCCTGCAGTGCACTCTCGGCAAGACCTGTTTCATTCAGCAATATGTTGACAATGACACCGGTCCCGGTGCGCTGGATTATACCTGCGGTGGCGCCACCTATGACGGACACAAGGGCACCGATTTCCGGATCCGCACGCTCAGGGATGTCGACCAAGGTGTACCGGTTCTTGCCGCCGCTGACGGGATCGTCAAGGCAACGCGCGACGGTGTGCCGGACAGACTTGTGCAATCCGACCGCGACCGTCAGGCGGTTGCGGGCCGCGAGTGCGGCAACGGTGTGGTGATTTCTCACGGCGATGGCTGGGAAACCCAATACTGCCATCTGAAACGCGGCAGCATCGTCGCAGACAAGGGTGCGCGTGTGACACGCGGCCAGACGATCGGTTCGGTGGGCTACTCCGGCCGGGCCGAGTTTCCCCATGTGCACCTCTCCGTGCGCCATAACGGCAAAGTCATTGACCCATTTACCGGCCGTAGCCCGTCAAATGGCTGCCGAACACAGCCCACGGCAAACCTATGGAGCGATGCTGTTGCCGAAACGCTTGTTTACCGGGCAGGTGAGATCCTGGCCTTCGAGTTTGCAGATGGTCCGGTTGATCTGCAAGACCTGGTCAAGGGGTCCCAACCGCTCTTTGCACCAGCACGAAATCTGCCCGCGATCGTTGTCTATATGTGGGCGATCAACCTTGTGAAGGACGACCGGATCCATCTTGTGCTTCTGGGGCCTGATGGCGAACTGGTGCGCCAGGAGGCGCCGGCGCTTGAACGCAACAAGGCCCAGTATATGCTGTTTACCGGCAAAAAACGCCCGTCCGGCGGCTGGCCGAAGGGAACCTACACCGCCCGGCTAGAGGTGATCCGAAACGGCGAACCGGCTCTTGGGAGGACCAATTCCTTTGTCATCGATTGAGAAACTGAGCCGCTCTAGGTGCAAAACCTACAAATGGATTATCTGACCCTCCACTAAGGAGTTTCCCAGAATGCAAACTGTTCCAGGTCGCGTAACTGAAACAGAAAGGTTGGTTTTGCGAAAATTCACCGTAAATGATGCTCAAGCAATGGAAGCAGTTTTCTGCGATCCAGAGGTTATGTATTCAAGCGATGACGGTGTAGAGAGTCCAGAATGGGTATGTAATTGGATTAATGAATTGATTGAGAAGCACTACCCCTCTTGGGGATGCGGAAAGTGGGCCATTATTGAAAAAGAAACCAACGAAGTTGTGGGTTACTGCGGTCTGTCAAAACATCCTGATCGATGCGGGCCGAATGAAGCTGAGCTGGGATACCGGCTGATAAAGAAAAAATGGGGAAATGGAATAGCCAGTGAAGCTGTCGGTTCTGTATGTGAATACGGACTCAAAACTTTGAGATTATCGCGAATAATTGCAACCGTTGAACCAGGCAATTTGGCTTCAGTAAGGGTATTGCAGAAAGTAGGCATGCGGTATGAATCTGAAATCATGTATGATGGCTACACTCATCCAGATCATTTGTATGTAACTCCCTAATAGATACTGGCAGGTAGTGCGAAATATCCGCTCCTGGCACATCCCGGAAGCTCCGCCCGATGAACCGAAGCGCGAAGAATATATCCGATAGCTGACGTTGTCCTCTGCCCCCAATTTTGCCGCGTGACGCTGGCCGACAATATGTTTCTCCTGGCGGCTGAATTGAAATACGCTATCACCGAACTGAAGTCTCATTGGGGAGAAGTCGACTGAACAAGTTGTGCCAACTGACCGCGACGGAAGCCGTCTCAAGATTGCGCCGCGGCGAGATCAAGCCGATAGAACTGGTCGAGGCGTCCATAGAGCGTATCAACGCGGTGGACGAAAAAATCAACGCCCTTCCGATCCACTGCTTTGACCGGGCCAGGGCCCAGGCTGAAGAGTTGGCGTCCTCAAAACCCGCTGACGATTGTCCATCACTCCTTGGGTTACCAATCGCTGTGAAGGACTACAACGATGTTGGCGGTGTGCGTACGACCTATGGCTCGCCGATTTTCGCGGACAACATTGCCGAAGCCTCGGATGCAACGGTGGCGAGACTGGAGCGCAACGGCGCGATCCCGATTGCAAAATCGAACGTTCCGGAATGGGCCGGCGGGCACACCTTCAATCCTGTCTTCGGGATCACGCGAAACCCCTGGGATACGCGTTTGAGCGCCGGCGGTTCGTCCGGGGGATCTGCAGCGGCAGTTGCCAGTGGCGAGGTCTGGCTGGCGACCGGCAATGATCTTGGCGGCAGCTTGCGGACACCCGCCAGCTTCAATGGGATCGTTGGGCTGCGACCGGGACCGGGGCGGGTACCCAGAGGGGCCAGGCTGCCAGCCTTCGATGCGCTGTGGGTTGAAGGCCCGATGGCCAGGTGTGTGAGCGATGTCGCGCTCATGCTGGATGCCGGTGCGGGTCATGAAATTGACGATCCCTTCTCCTTTGACACCCAGCCGACGTCATTCTTGAAAGAGCTCGAAGGTAATGATCTGCCAAGGCGGGTGGCGATCAGTCCGGACTTAGGCATCGTGCCCATGGCACGGGAGATTGCGGACGCTTGCATGGGTGCGGCGCACAGGTTCCAGGATCTCGGAGCAGAAATTACCGACGAGGTTCCCGATTTCAGCGGTGCGCTTGGTGGTTTTCAAACCCTTCGGGCCATGCTTTTCGCCACCTTGATGGGGCCGATACTGGCCGACCATCGCGACCAGATCGCACCGGAAATTATTGGCAACATCGAGCGGGGACTGGAGATCACGCCGGATCAGATATTTGACGCCGAGCGGATACGGTCTCAGCTCTATCACCGCATGGTTTCGTTTTTCCAGAGCCATGATCTGTTAATCTGCCCAGCCGCATCAATCCCACCATTTCCGGTCGAGCAGCGGTATGTCGAGGAAATCGACGGCCAGCCCTGCGAGACCTATATCGATTGGTTCTCAATTACCTTTGCGTTGACCATGACCTCGTGTCCGGTTGTAAGTCTGCCATGCGGGTTCACCGCTGAAGGGTTGCCGGTGGGCATTCAAATCGTTGGAAAGCCGAGGGGAGAAGCAGCGTTGCTCAGAGCTGCCCATCGCCTCGAAAAACTCTTTGATATTTCCAGCCAATTGCCCATCGATCCGCGCTCAGAGGCATCGCCGCAAACGACAGCGGGTGTTGCCTGAGGCGATTTACAACGCGCAACGGCACCACTGAGCAGGAGTGACAGATCAGACATGCTGATTTCAGCATGCGCGCACAGAGCGCGGAAGCAGCAACACAGACAAGGGCGAGTGAATTAAGGCGGTCTTTTCCGCTGTACCCGTCTTGGAGCCGGCGCTGAAAAGCACAATTTTTTTCATTTGCAGCACGGAACCCTTCGCCACATAAGAATTTTGATGAAATTCCATACTAGTGTTTGGAGGCGCGCAGAACATGCCCAAACCATATATTCACTTTAGCCGGACTGAATTCGCCGAACGCCAGCACAAAACCCGCACGAGATTGCAGGAGCTTGGCCTTGACGGCGTGCTGTTGTTCAAGATCGAGGACATGTACTGGCTGACCGGCTATGAGTCCGACGGCTTCTGCATTTTCGGGTGCATGTTTATCGGCACGGACGGCGCTCTCACACTTCTTGCCCGCCCGGCGGATTTGGCCAATGCAACCTACTCCTCTATTTGTGAGGATATCCGAACCTCACCCGATACCGAACACTCCACCCGATCTGACCATATCAAGGAGATGTTGGCGTCGCTTGGTATGCGGGGCAAAAAGATCGGTATCCAGGTCGATACCATGGGGCTGACACCGCGCCTGTTTCTGGAAGTTCGCGAGACGCTGGACAGCTGGTGTAACCTGACGATCGCACCGGACTTCATTCGCGAGCTGCGGTTGGTCAAGAGTTCAGCGGAACTCGACCACTTCCGCAAGGCCGGCGAAATTATGGGTACGGTCATGGACAAGGTCATCGAGGCCACTCATCCCGGAGCATTCGAAGGCGATATCTATGCCACGTTTTACGACACGCTGTTCCGGCTTGATGGTGATCTGCCAGCACATGTTCCCCCGTTCGGCAGTGGGGATTCCGCCCTGAATTTACGCTACACGTCCGGCCGCAAGCATGTGCTTGAGAACGATCAGGTTACGCTCGAACTCGGACTTGCTTACCGTCATTACCATGCTGCTTGCATGTGTGTTGTCCTTACCGGCCCGGAGATCAAAGAGCGCCATTTGAAAATGCACGCCGCAAGTGTCGCAGCACTTGACGCCGTGCAGTCCAAACTGCGGGTAGGCTCGACCGTCGGCGATCTCTACGATGCCTACCGGACCACGCTTGAAGAACATAACGAACCGGATTCTGTTCTGACGGTATGTGGTTACTCGATGAGTGCAGCCTGGCCACCGACCTGGATGGAGCAGCCTTTGATATTCGAAGGCAATCCCACGGTGTTGCAGGAGAACATGACGTTCTTCACCCATATGATCTTGAACGACCGGGTGACCGGCTTATCGATGGCGGTTGGCGAACAGGCGATAATTACTGAAGGTGCACCGGAGATCATAACCCACGCACCACGCGAACCGGTGATCCGCGGGTGAGCGATTCAGTGCAACCGTTTTCCGTCGTGTGAATTGCCGTCTTGCCTCCGTGCCATCCAGCCGCCTCAAATTTATTGCCAGCCCTGTGGGCAGGCGCTGGATTTGATTGTATATCTGGCGGCAGCCGCGCAGGTATTGATTCGCCGGCGTTCAACTTTGTTCAAGTAATAGATTTCCATTTTGGGGCATCGGGTCGTTTCGCGAGGGGAGAGGCCGCAGCAGCATGGTCGCTGGGCGTAGACGATTGGGATTCAGCCAGGCTGGCATTGCCGGTACCGGCGCAATTGTCTCTGCCGTTCTGACCCTGCCGGCCGCATTTGCCGCCGATGGCGGCCGGACCGTTCAGGCCGGCATGTTCGGCAGTATCATGGACATCATGGCGCCGCTTCTGGCGATCGGCTTTCTCGCCACGCTCAGCACCTGGGGCGTGCTCGGACGTTATTCGAGCATGCGCGCCGAAGAACGCATGCGCGTACGCGCAGCGGAACTTGAGCAGGCCCTGAACGAGGCCGAATCCCTGCTTGCCGCTGAACCGCACCTGTTGTTCATCTGGACCGGTAACGATCCGGTTCCCGACCGGGTCGGCGGATCGCTCCCGGACGTCAAGGGCGTGCCCGGGCGCGCCGAAGACCAGATTTACTTTGCCAAATGGCTCGAGGTCGCATCGTCGGAAACCCTGTCCCAGGGGCTGGCCGTCCTGAAGAAGGAAGGCACACCGTTCAACTTCGTGGTTCGCACCCGTGGCGGCGAACTGCTGGAGGCGGATGGCCGCACCGCCGGCAGCCTAGCCACGCTACGCCTGCGCGGCCTGACCGGCGAGCGCCTGGAAATGTCCCAGCTGGCGCAGAAATACCGCTCGCTCGAACACAAGGTCGCCATGCTCACCGGCATCCTGAACCAGGCGCCGATGCCGGTCTGGATGCGCAACCACGAACGCACCATCACCTGGGCGAACCGGGCCTATTTGACAGCCGTTGACGCGGACAGCCTCGACGAGGTGACCGAACGCAAGCTTGAGCTGATTGAATCCGCCCAGCGCAGCCGTGCCCAACAGGAGCTTTCGACCAAGTCCGTGTCCAGCCAGCGGACCCATGCGGTCATGGCGGGCGAGCGCAAGAGCGTCGATGTCATAGATGTCGCCTTCAAGGACGGCAGTGCCGGTTTTGCCATCGACATGACCGACCTGGAAGACGCGCAAAACGAGTTGCGGCGGCATATTCAGGCCCATGCCAGCACCCTGGACAAGCTGGCCACCGCCGTGGCCATTTTCGGTGCCGATCAGCGCATTCGGTTTTTCAACGCCGCTTACGCCGACCTGTGGTCGCTCGAAGCCGACTGGCTCAATGAGCAGCCGAGCGACGGTGAAATTCTGGACGCCCTGCGCGAGGCCCGCTGCCTGCCCGAACAGGCCGACTACCGTGCCTGGAAAGCCCGCCAGCTTGAGGCCTATACCAAGGTCGAACCCCATGAAGACTGGTGGCACTTGCCCGATGGTCAGACCCTGCGGGTGATATCCGAACAGCATCCGTTCGGCGGTGTCACCTACCTCTATGAAAACGTCACCGAACGGATCGAGCTTGAGCGGGTCTACAATGAATTGATCAACGTCCAGACCGAGACCCTCGATCACCTGAACGAGGGCGTCGCCCTGTTCGGCAGCGATGGCCGCCTGAAGCTGTTCAATCCGGCCTATACGCGCAGCTGGCAGCTCGATTCAGCGGAATTGGATGGAGAACCCCATGTCGATGACGTGATCCTGCGCTGCCGCAAGATGCTGGATGATGATGAACATTGGGACGAGGTCAAATATGCCACCACGTCGCTGGGCGCCGATCGTCATGCATTGACCAAACGGATCGAATGCCCCGACGGCACGGTTTTCGCTTTTGCCTGCGTTCCGCTGCCCGACGGTGCGACCCTGCTGACCTATGGCGACATCACGGATTCGTCGCGTATCGAACGGGCCTTGCGCGAGCGTGCCGAAGCGCTTGAAGCTGCGGACCAGTTGAAGAGCGAATTCATATCGAACGTCTCATATGAGCTGCGCACGCCGCTGACCAACATCATCGGTTTTGCCGACGGACTGACCATGGGCCTGGCCGGCGCGCTCAATGACAAGCAGACCGAGTATGTCGGCGATATCCTGACCTCAAGTCATGTGCTGCTGCGGGTCATCGACGCGATCCTGGATCTGGCGACCATTGACGCCGGCGCCATGGAACTCAAGCTCGAGGAAATCGATATCACCGAGACCCTGGATGCCGCCGCAAGCCTGGTTCAGGACCGTCTCGGTGACCGCGGGCTCACCCTGCGTATCGAAATGCCGAGCCATCCGCTTCTGGTCACAGCAGACGAGAGCAGGCTTACCCAGGTGTTATACAATCTGCTCTCCAACGCCATCGGCTTCAGCCCCGTTGACGCCACGATCGACATGGGATGCGAAGCCGACGGTGATCAGATCCGGTTCTGGGTCAGCGACATCGGCAAGGGCATCGATCCGGAATTCCGCGATAAGATCTTCGAACGGTTTCAGGCGCGCCCGTCCGGCGCCAACCACCGAGGCCCCGGCCTTGGTCTGTCGATTGTGAAAAGCTTCGTTGAACTGCACGGCGGTGTCGTCGATATCGAATCCACACCCGACGAAGGCACAACCGTTGTCTGTCGTGTGCCGGTGAACGGGCCCCGCCTGGCGCTTGGCCCGGCCGAGCCGGACGAACAGCAGGTTCCTCCGGGTTCTGGTAATTTCCCTCTTGCGCAGGAAAGCGCATAGGGGCAAACCCCTCCTATGAACACCAGCTTTACAAGGGATTTGGCTCTCGCCGACGAAGCCGCGACGCTTCGGCTTGGTGCCGAACTCGCATTGTTTCTTAAACCAGGCGACTTTGTCGCCCTGAGCGGTGATCTGGGCGCCGGCAAGACCACTTTGGCACGCGCCACAATCAGAGCCTTGGCTCCAGGTGCTGGTTGCTTCGAAGTGCCTAGCCCCACTTTCACCTTGGTGCAGGCCTACGACGTTACCCGGGTGCCGGTATCCCATTTCGACCTCTACCGTATCAGCCAGGCAGATGAGATTTTCGAGCTGGGCCTGGACGATGCACTCAAGGCCGGCGTGGTGCTGATTGAATGGCCTGATCGGATAGCGGTATACCTGCCCGCCGATCGTCTTGAAACAAAGTTGGCCTATGGGCCGGATACGGCAGGCAGGATGGCCGTCATGACCGGTCATGGATCATGGGGGCCACGTTTGGAGCGCATGGCGGGTATTTCAACATTCATCGATCAGTCGGACTGGCGTGGCGCTGTGCGCCGGCATTTGCAGGGCGATGCATCGACCCGGCGTTACGAGCGGCTCGAGGCTCCAGACGGCAGGTGTGCGATATTGATGGACATGCCCGCCAAATCGGACGAAGCACCGCTGCGCGGTGACAAGTCCTACGGTGCGCTGGTGCATCTGGCCGACAACATCCGGGCGGTTGTCGCCATGACCGGCGCATTGCGGCGGTTCGATCTGGCAGCGCCTGAGATCTACCATTACGATCTGGAGCGCGGCCTTGCGGTCATTGAAGACCTGGGCGATATGGTTTTTGGAACCCTGCAACCCGACGGCTCTGAGATCGAGCAGGCCTATCAGGCAGCCTGCGACGTGCTGGTGCATCTGGCGGGATGCGACTGCCCCGCACATCTTCCCCTGTCGGATGGCAAAAGCCACCACATGCCGCATTTCGATCGGGACGCCCTGCAGATCGAGGCGGGGTTGGTGCTCGACTGGTTTTGGCCGGAATGCAAATCCGCACCGGCGGATAGCGCGGTGCGTGGACAGTTCGAAGATATCTGGAACCGTTGCTTCGATGGCCTTGAAAGCGAGACCCGGTCCCTGGTCCTGCGCGACTTTCATTCGCCCAATCTTCTCTGGCTGCCGGCTCGTGCCGGCCTGCAGCGCATCGGTTTGATCGACTATCAGGACGCGGTTATCGGCCACCCGGCCTATGATCTTGCGTCATTGCTGCAGGACGCCCGGATCGATGTCGCGCCTGACCGCGAGCAACGCCACCTTGGCTATTACCTGAACGCCCGGGCGAAGGCCGACGGCGCATTCGACGCCGAGCGTTTCCAGGCCGCATACGCAATAATGGGCGCCCAGCGCTGCTCCAAGATCCTTGGCATATTCGCCCGTCTCAATCGCCGTGACGGCAAGCCGAATTATCTCAAGCACATGCCGCGCGTTTCGGAGTATCTGGAACGTAATCTGCGCCATCCAGTACTTGCTGAACTCAAAGACTGGTACGATACCCACTTGCCTCCAGAAGTACGGGTTCCTGATGTCAGCTGATCTGCAAGACCGTGTCGGCAGGACCGCGATGATGATGGCCGCGGGTCTGGGCAATCGCATGCGGCCATTGACCGATACCAGACCCAAACCCCTGATCGAACTGGCCGGATGCACTTTGCTGGATCGTGGTCTTGCGCGTCTAGAGGCGGCCGGTGTCGAGACGGTTGTTGTCAATGTGCACTATCTGGCGGAAATGATCGAAAACCATCTGTCTTCCCGCACGGTTCCACATATCGTCATATCCTACGAGCGCGACCGGTTGCTGGATACTGGCGGAGGTATCGCCAATGTGCTGGGGCAACTGGGCGACGAGGCGTTCTTCGTGGTCAATTCGGATTCGGTGTGGCGGGAGGGCGATGTGCCCCTGCTCGACCAGTTGCGTGGCGCATGGGACGGCACAAAGATGGATTGTCTGCTCGCCCTGGCGCCGACCCATGGGTCCCTTGGCTATAGCGGGTCGGGCGATTTCCAGCGCGCGCCCGATGGCCGGCTTGCAAGGCGCGCTGACGATGCATCTGCACCCTATGTCAACACCGGCGCCTATCTGGTGCACCCCCGGCTATTTACCGACTTGCCTGATGAGCCGTTCTCGATGAACCTCCTGTGGGACAGGGCAATTACCGCAGGTAGGCTGTATGGCGTCGCCATGGGTGGGCTGTGGATGCATGTTGGGACACCGGACGCCCTTGCGGAGGCGGAAGCACGGCTGATACAGCTTGCACCATGACCGAGCGGTCCATGCAGGGTGTGAGAAATGCGGGCTAATGTTTTCAGCATTCCCTCCGGCGAGCCTTTTCTCAAGTCTCTGGCGTCCGCTGTTCTGAGCGGCACGCTGCCTCAACCGGGCACCGAGCGCCCCGATCCCGTGGGCCTCAGCGATTACCGTATCCTGTTGCCGACCCGCCGGGCGGTAAGGTCCTTGTCCGAGGTGTTTCTGGGTCTGTCGAACGGCGCGCAGCTGCTTCCCCACATGACGCCCCTTGGCGATGTCGATGAAGATGAACTGCTGCTCGGCGCTTCACCCTCATCAGAACTGGGTGAACTCGAACAAAAGCCCGCAATCTCGCAACTTGACCGCCGGCTTATCCTGACCGGTCTCATTCTCGATTGGGTGGCGCAGAAGCGGGAAACCCGGCAGCCTTCGATCCATACCCCGGCACAGGCGGCAATCCTGGCCGCCGACCTGGCCAGGCTGATCGATATGTTCGACACCGAACAGGCGGACTGGAACGCGTTGGAGACACTGGTCGACCAGGAACTGTCGGGTCATTGGGACGATGCCCTGTCCTTTCTCAACCTGTTGCGGGAGACCTTGCCGGAATTGCTCGAAACCCGCGGGCTGATCAATCCGATTGCACGGCGTAATCTGTTGCTGGCAGCCGAGGCGGCACGGCTCGAACGCGATGCCCTTGACCGCCCGGTGATCGCGGCAGGCTCGACCGGCAGTATTCCAGCAACCGCCAATCTCTTGCGCGTTGTCGCCGGATTGCCCAATGGTGCACTCGTACTGCCCGGGCTCGATACCCATCTGGACGATGACGCCTGGGCCTGTCTTGGCCCTGATCATCCGCAATATGGCTTGAAACAGCTGCTTGAACGGATCGGCATCTCCCGCGCCGATGTGCGTGACCTGTCGCAGGCGGGTCCGTGTGCCGCGGCCGTGGCGCGATCGAATTTTCTGAGCGAGGTAATGCGCCCGGCGGATGCCACCGAACACTGGGGCGCCGCAATCAGGGAGCTGGGATCCGAACGCCTGGCTGATGCACTCGGCGGTATCAGGAGGGTAACGGCACCGACCCAGCGCGATGAAGCGCTTGCCATCGCCCTGATCATGCGTAACGCCCTCGACATTCCCGGCCGCACCGCCGCCCTGGTGACGCCGGACCGGCGCCTGGCGCGGCGTGTCTCGGCGGAGCTGGCCAGATGGGACGTGGCGGTGGATGATTCCGCCGGTGTTCCTCTGCGCGCCACGCCGCAGGCGACCTTCGCGCTGCTGGTAGCTGACACCGTTGCCTCGGGCTATGCCGCGGTACCGCTATTGGCGCTCCTGAAACATCCACTGGCGTTTTTTGGGCTGGACCAGCCCGAGATACGCCGCCTCGCCGGTTTGCTCGAGGTGGCGGCGCTGCGCGGCCTGGCACCGTCACGCGGGATCGACGGGCTGCGCCGTGCGGTGCAACGGTGTTGGGACCATCAGGCATCGCCGCCGGCGCACCAGCATCCCATGGTCGCACGGGTAACCCCTGACGAGTGGCAGGCGCTGTCGGCGTTCCTAGAGCGGGTCGCCGGCATGCTGGACCCGTTGGCCGCACTGTATCGTACCGATGGGCCGGGCACGCCCGGCGCCCTGCTGCGCGCTCATATCGCCTGTGCGGAAGCAGCCGCCATGCCGGCAGGGTCCGATGCCGAAACATCGCCTCTGTGGCAGGGCGATGCGGGTGAAACCTTGGCGGCGTTTTTCACCGCATTGATCGAATCCGAAAACCTCCTGCCACCCCTGTCGCCGCCCGACTATGGCGCCTTCATGACCACTCTCATGCTCGGCCATGTGGTCCGCGCCCGATATGGTCAGCACACCCGTCTCACCATCTGGGGTCTGCTCGAAGCCCGTCTCATGCAAGCCGATGTGGTCATTCTCGCCGGGTTGAACGAAGGCATCTGGCCGCCCCAGGCGATGACCGATCCGTGGCTCAACCGTCCGATGCGCACAAGCCTCGACCTGGAACCGCCGGAACGGCGCATCGGTTTGACCGCTCATGACTTCGCCCAGGCAGCCGCAGCGCCTGAGGTCTATCTCACGGCATCTGAAAAGATCGATGGCTCGCCGGTCGTGCCGTCGCGATGGCTGCTGCGCCTTGAGGCACTGCTCGGCGGCCTGACGGATGTGCCGGATCTCGAGGATCGCCGCTGGGTGTCATGGGCGCTGGGCATGGATCACACCGAAGTCTACCGTCCGATCGAAAAACCAAGGCCGCGCCCGCCGCTAACGGCACGCCCCCGGTCCATGAGCGTGACCCAGGTCGAAACCTGGATCCGCGATCCATATGCAATCTTTGCCCGGGCAATACTGGAACTTGAACCGGTGGCGCCCCTGGCGGCAGACCCGTCCGCTGCCGATCGGGGAACGGTCATTCACGATATTCTCCATCGCGCCGTGCAGGGGGACGATTCGCCGAGTTTCGATAGTCTCATCGAGGTTGGCGCGGAGGTGTTCGAGGCGTTCATCGATTATCCCGATGTTGCCGCCTTCTGGTGGCCGCGCTTCGAGCGCGCCGCGCAGTGGCTGATCGAACAGGGCCATCTGGATGCCCGCGACATCGCCAGGCGGTTTACTGAAATATCCGGCAATATCGTGATCGAGGCGCCGGGCGGTTCTTTCAAATTGCGTGCCCGCGCTGACCGCATAGATGTTTTACGCGCCGGCATGGCGAAGATTATCGATTACAAAACCGGCCAACTGCCCTCCGACAAGCAGATTGCCAGCGGCCTGAGCCCGCAGCTCTCGCTTGAAGCCGCCATCGCCATGCGGGGCGGGTTCAAGGCAGCAGGCCGTATGCAGGTCGAAAGCCTGGAACTGATCCGGCTGTCCGGTGGCGAGCCACCCGGCGAGTGGCGCGCGGTAACCGCCTCAACGCCGACCGAACTCGCTAATGAGGCTTATGCCGGCCTGGTGCGCCTTATTGCCGTGTTCGACAAGGAGCAGACGCCTTACCTGCCAAGGGTGGTGGTTGAAACCGAACGCCAGCAACGCGACTATGATCACCTGGCCCGACACATGGAATGGGCCCGCCAGGCAGCGGAGGATGACACTCCATGACCGCTTCGGCCCTCGACCGTGCGACCACCAGCCAGCAGAAGGCATCAGATCCCCTGTCTTCCACATGGGTGTCCGCTAATGCCGGATCGGGCAAAACCCATGTGCTTGCCAACCGGGTGATCAGACTGCTCCTTGAAGACACCGAACCGCACAAGATCCTGTGCCTGACCTTCACCCGCGCGGCCGCCGCTGAAATGTCCAGCCGGATATTCGCAACCCTGGGCGCTTGGGTGACCCTTGACGACGAAACACTGATCGACCGCATCCACAAGCTGTCCGGTCACGCGCTGGTCGAACCCGAACGCCGCGCCCGCGCCAGACGATTATTTGCACGGGCACTGGAGACGCCGGGTGGCTTGAAGGTTCAGACCATCCATGCATTTTGCGAAAGCCTGCTTCAGCGCTTTCCGCTCGAAGCCGACATTCCGCCTGGTTTTGAGGTACTTGACGAGCGCAGCGGACGGCAACTTCTGGCTGATGCCCGTGCCACCGTGCTCAGCGCCGCGGTCGAACGCGGCGCACCATTAGGCGATGCTCTCAAGACCGTTATCGCACACCTGCAACCGTGGGATTTCGACACGGTGCTCGATCAGATACTGAGCCGGCGCCGCGAGATTGCAGCTGCCGGCCCGCCCCAGACGATCGCTGCACGGCTCAGGGCGCTCCACGGATTGCAGCCAGGTGACACCGCCGGCACCATTGCCGGCACCGCGGTGAACCGGCTCGATGCGGCTGGCTGCCGGAGTGCTGCCGTAGTCCTTGGTGAAAGCGGGGTTCAGGACCAGAAGGCTGCGGAAAGACTGCTGGTGATCGCCGGTCAAAATGGTGCGGAACAGCGTTTTAATGCCCTACGCGATTTGTTCCTGACCAAGAGCCTGGCGCCCCGCAAGGATGTTGTCACCAAGGGGTTTGCCAAGAAACACAGCGGCATTGCTGAATGGCTTGGAACAGAGCAGGAAGTGTTCGCGGCCGTCTACGAGCTCTATCGCGCAGCGATCATCTGCACCGGGACGGAGGCCCTTTTGACCATCGCGGATGCTGTCCTGGTGCGCCATGAGGAACGCAAGCGCACCGCATCGCTGCTCGATTACGACGATCTCATCCACAAGACGCTCAATCTGCTGACCGCCTCAAGCGCTGCCTGGGTGTTGTACAAGCTCGATGGTGGCCTCGACCATATCCTGGTCGACGAGGCCCAGGATACCAGCCCCGAACAATGGCAGGTGATCGCCTCCCTGGCGGAGGAGTTCTTTGCCGGTGAAGGGGCACGCGACGTGGTGCGCACGGTGTTTGCGGTCGGCGACGAAAAGCAGTCGATCTTCAGCTTCCAGGGCGCCGATCCGTCCAATTTCGACAGGATGCGGGCGCATTTCCAGCGCCATGTCACCGAGGCGCAAACGCGTTTCGACAAGGTTCCCCTGACGGTTTCCTTCCGTTCCACATCAATTATCCTCAAGGCGGTCGATCTGGTGTTCTCGGAGCCCGGCGCCCTGAAAGGACTGACACAGGGCGCTGAAGCCCCGATCCATGAAGTCAAACGGGCCGGCCAGCCCGGCCTGGTCGAGATCTGGCCGGCACTCAAGCCCGGCGAGGACGACCCGCCTGATCCATGGGATTCACCGCTTGACTGGGAGGGGCCGGGCAGCCCGCGAACGCAACTTGCCGAAAATATTGCCGAGACAATATCCCTGTGGCTTGAAGGCGGCGAGATGCTGGCGTCCAGGAACCGGCCGATCGAACCCGGCGATATCCTGATCCTTGTGCGCCGGCGCAACGCCTTTGTTGACGCTGTTGTCCGCGCTTTGAAGCGGCGCAACATTCCGGTCGCCGGCGCGGACCGGCTGGTTCTGACCGGGCACATTGCGATTATGGACTTGCTGGCGCTGGCGCAATTCGTGCTGCTGCCTGACGACGACCTGACCCTGGCAACGGTTCTGAAAAGCCCGCTACTGGCAAAATCGGATGGCACGGCATTCAACGACGATGAGTTATTCGCGCTTGCTCATGGCCGCCAGGGCTCGCTTTGGTCGGCAGTGCAGCAACAGGCCGGTTTGCAGCCGGATTTGGCGCCGGTGCTAAGCCTTCTCAAAGCCTGGCGTAAACGGGCCGACTGGCAGCATCCATATGAATTTTTCACGCAGGTTCTGGGGCCTGACCGAGCGCGCCGCCGTTTCGTCGAGCGCCTGGGCACCGAGACCAATGACCCGATTGACGAGTTCCTCAACCTGACCCTGCAATATGAACGCAGCGATGTGCCCTCCCTGCAGGGTTTTGTCGAATGGATGACCTCGGCGGATACCGATATCAAGCGCGACATGGAACATGGCACCAACGAGGTGCGGGTGATGACCGTCCACGGTGCCAAGGGGCTGGAGGCAAATGTCGTATTCCTGCCCGACACCTGCGCCGTACCGGCCGGCCAGAATGATCCAAAAATCATGCTGATACCGGATACCAACGGCGATGGCGACCTGCCGGTCTGGGCGATTGCAAAACCATACGAAACCGCACCCATAGCCGCTGCCCGGGACGCCAACCGGAGCCTGCGTGCGGAGGAATACAACCGGCTGTTATATGTCGCCATGACCAGAGCCTGCGACCGGCTCTATATATGCGGATACGAAACCAAACGCGGGCGTCAGGCGGGATGCTGGTATGACCTGATATTCCAGGCTCTGGCGCCGCACGCCCGTGAAATCACCGGCGCGGAAGGCGATCATGTGTGTTTTCGGCTGGCAGATGAAAATGCGCTTGAAACAGAGGATGACAACAGATCACGCGATGCCCGTTATGCACCCGAGCCGCCGCCGGACTGGACAGAACATGCCCCGGCACCCGAACCTCCGGCTGCCCGGCATTTGGCGCCGTCGCGCCTTGATCTGAATGAGGATAGGCTGGGTGGGCAGGTCATTGCCTATGACGAGCAACCGGTTCTGTCGCCACTTGCAGGTGCCGACACCGACCGTTTCCGCCGCGGCAAGCTGATCCATACGCTTCTCCAGACGCTGCCCGAAATGCCGTCTGGCCAACGTGGCGGCCACGCCATGCGCTATCTTGCCGGTTCTTGCCCGACATTGAACGATGCGGCGCGCGCCGAGATTGTGGCGGCGGTTCAGGGCGTGCTCGATCATGCGGATTTCGCGCCCCTGTTCGGACCGGACAGCAGGCCCGAGGTGCCCATTGCCGCCCGTCTGCCGCTGCAACTCGCAGATGGCGGAGAAATCGTTGTTTCCGGCCAGGTCGACCGGCTGGTCGTGACCAAAGACGAAGTGTTGATTGTCGACTATAAGACCAACCGGCCGGCGCCGGTTGACATTGCCCGGACCGCACCGGCCTATATTCGCCAGATCGCCGCCTATCGGCTGGCTCTGGCAACTCTGTTTCCAGACCGCATAATCCGCGGCTTCCTGTTATGGACAGATGGTCCCAGCCTGATGGAGGTCCCGGCCGATCTTTTGGACCGTGCCCTGCCGCAAAACTGACACGTTTTAGCTTCACGAAGAATTTCCCGGCACGGAGACCGGACCCTCTTGACCGGGCGCATTCGGCTCCCTACGTTGCAGCAGAAGTCTGCTGGCTTGCCAGCGCGGCCAGCACCAGACGCGCGAGATGGCCGGCGCGCGACAGAGAGGATACTATGACAACTCAATCCGTTTCCGACGCCGACTTCGAGCAGGAAGTGTTAAACTCTTCCGAACCGGTAATCGTTGATTTCTGGGCAGAATGGTGTGGGCCCTGCAAACAGATCGCTCCCGCCCTGGAAGAAATCGCCGGTGAAATGGGTGACCGTGTCAAGGTTGCCAAGGTCAATGTCGATGAAAACCCCTCGACCCCGTCGAAATATGGCGTGCGCGGTATTCCAACGCTCATTCTGTTCAAAAACGGCGAAGTTGCCTCAACCCAGGTCGGCGCACTGCCCAAGGGCAAGATCCTCGAATGGATCGAGGGCAGTATCTAAAGCTGTTTCGGACACTTCAAAAACCAAGGCGGGCTGGATTTAGTCCGCCTTTTTTATTGACTGTTACACGGTCCTGTTTTCCGCCAGCACATGCCCTGCGAGGTAAAGCGACCCGCAGATCAGAATGCGCGGCGGCACTAAAGGATCAAGGGCAGCCGCCTCCAGCGCTGCGTCAATCGATACCGCAGTTTCCGCATTGAAGCCTTGCGCCTCCGCGAGGCTTTTCAATTCCAGTGCCGGAATCGTATTATTCTCGCCGGGGATCTGCACCGTGATGATCTTTTGCGCCAAACCCGAAAACGGCTTCATGAACCCAACCGGATCCTTGCTGTTGAGCATGCCCATGATCAACACCAGCGGACGGGGTACCCGTTCTTCCAGTTCCGCCATGCTGGTCGCGACCGCTGTGGCCGCGGATGGATTATGGCCGCCGTCAAGCCACACTTCGGCTTCGCCCGGAGCGCTGTCAACCAGCGGCCCCGCGGTCAGGCGGGCCAGCCGCGCCGGCCATTCCGCCTCCATCAACCCGGTTTCGATATCCCGTTCGCTGAACGAAAAATCTTCCAGCGCGCGCAAAGCCGCCACTGCCGTACCCGCATTGCCGATTTGAAACCGGCCGGAAAGACGCGGCAATGACAGGTCGAGAAGCCCCGATGTGTCCTGGAACACCAGCCGTCCATGCTCCTCAAAGGCCTGCCAGTCCTGACTGTGTATCAGCAAGGGGGCACCGACAATGGCCGCCTGCCGTTCGATGGCGGCGCGGGCCGCATCGTTCTGCGGCCCCAGAACGCAGGTAACCCCCGGTTTCAGAATGCCGGCCTTCTCACTGGCTATCTTTTCGATCGTGTTGCCGAGAAAGTCCTGATGATCCAGCTCGACCGATGTGATCACACAAAGCGCTGGCTGACCGATGACGTTGGTGGCATCGAGCCGGCCGCCGAGACCAGTTTCGAGAATCACGATATCGGCGGGATGGCGTGCAAAGGCAACCAGTGCTGCAGCAGTTGTGATTTCGAATTCGGTGATCGGTGCGCCATCGTTTGCCGCCTCGCACTCCTCCAGGACCGACATCAGCTCGGTCTCGTCGATCAGTACGCCACCACCCGGTTTGGCCAGCCGGATGCGTTCGTGAAAACGCACCAGATGTGGTGATGTATAGGTGTGCACAAGCTGTCCAGCAGCCTCCATGGCGGTACGCATGAAGGCGATCACCGAGCCTTTGCCATTGGTGCCGGCCACATGAACAACCGCGGGCAGGGCGCGTTCCGGGTTGCCCAGACGCGACAGCAGTCGCTCGATCCGGTCGAGCGACAGGTCGATCAGTTTTGGATGAAGCCCCCGAAGGCGCTCAAGAATGACGTCGCTTCTAGCCATGAAGTTTGTTCTGACCGTGTATCAGGCGTCTGGCTTGACGGTTTCGTCGTCACCGCCATCGTCTGCACCCTCGGGCTGAGCCTCTTCTGCCGTTGCGTCGGTCTCGGTCTCGGCCAGCACTTCCGGTTCGTCCTCGGCCACCGGCTCAAGGTCTACCATGGTGTCGTCGTCATCGCCCGCCACCGCATGCCCCAAAGCAGGTGATTTGGTCAGCAGGCGGACCAGGCGGCTCAGTGTGTCGCGTAACTCGTGGCGGTGAACGACCATGTCGACCATGCCATGATCGAACAGATACTCCGACCGCTGAAACCCTTCCGGCAGTTTTTCGCGTATGGTCTGTTCGATGACCCTTGGTCCGGCAAAGCCGATGAGGGCGCCGGGTTCCGCCACATGCACATCGCCCAGCATGGCATAGGAAGCGGTCACGCCGCCGGTGGTCGGGTGGGTAAGGACCACTATATAGGGCAACCTGGCTTCGCGGAGCTGCTGGACGCCAACCGTGGTGCGCGGCATCTGCATCAATGACAGGATACCTTCCTGCATGCGCGCGCCGCCGGCTGCTGCAAACAGGATGAACGGGGCGGATTTCTCAACCGCGCGCTGCATGCCGGTGATAATCGCTTCGCCTGCCGCCATGCCCAGTGAGCCGCCCATGAACGCGAAATCCTGCACTGCTGCGACGATGTCCATACCATCCAGGGAACCTTCGCCAAGCAGTACCGCATCATCGAGCCCGGTCTCCGAGCGGGCCGTCTTCAGCCTGTCGGTATAGCGTTTTTCATCGCGGAACTTGAGCGGGTCGAGCGGCACTTCGGCGACTTCGATGGTGTTATATTCACCGTCATCGAACAGCATCTTGAGCCGCGTGGGTGCTGCCACGCGCATATGATAGTCGCTGCCGGGAATGACGAACTGATTGGCTTCGAGGTCGCGGTGGAACACCATCTGCCCGGTTTCAGGGCATTTGATCCACATGTTGTCCGGCAGTTCCTTCTTGGTCAGAAGGCCTTGGATTTTGGGCCGGACGACATTTTTAATCCAGTTCACGGGCGATCCTCGGTTGGCCGGCTAGCGCGCGGCAGCGGTTCGGGCATTTCTGACACCGTCCGCAAGGCTTGAAACCAGCTCCAGAACATCGTCGGCTGTGGCCGCACCCGGTGTTCCCTGGTCATTTAGCGCGGCCTTGATCAGATTGACAAGCGCCGAGCCGACGACCACTCCATCGGCGGTTTGCGCAAGCGCTGCTGCCTGTTCCGGCGTGCTCACGCCGAAGCCGACCGCAACCGGCAGATCCGTGCTCTGTTTAATTCTGTTGACCTGGGTCGAGACCGCCTGGGTATCGGGCTTTTGCGCACCGGTGATGCCGGTGACCGAAACATAATAGACAAAGCCGCTGGTGTTGTTCAGCACCGCCGGCAGGCGCTTGGCATCGGTTGTCGGTGTTGCCAGCCGGATGAAATTGATGCCCGCCTCAAGTGCCGGCAGGCACAATTCGTCATCGGCCTCAGGCGGCAGGTCGACGACAATCAGCCCATCGACCCCGGCCTCCAGCGCATCGGCTAGAAACCGGTCGACGCCATATATGTAGATCGGGTTGTAATAGCCCATGAGCACGATTGGCGTGGTTGCGTCATCGGCCCGAAAGTCGCGCACCATCTGCAGTGTCTTGATCATGTTCTGGCCGGCCTTCAGCGCCCTTTGCGAAGATGCCTGGATCGCCGGGCCATCGGCCATGGGGTCGGTGAACGGCATGCCGAATTCGATCACGTCGGCGCCTGCGGCCGGCAGCCGCTTAAGGACCGCAAGCGAGGTATCATAGTCAGGATCGCCGGCAGTCAGAAAGGTCACCAGTGCTGCCCGGCCTTCTTGTTTGAGGGCAGCGAACCGTTTGTCGAGCCTGGTCTCTGTGCTGTGTGTCATCACCTACATCTCCACGCCGAGATGATCGGCAATCGCGAACACGTCCTTGTCGCCACGGCCGCACATGTTCATGACCATCAGATGGTCATGCGGCAGGTCGGGCGCAATCTTGCCCACATGGGCCAGTGCGTGGGACGGTTCAAGCGCTGGAATGATGCCTTCCAGTTTTGTGCAAAGCTGAAACGCCTCAAGCGCCTCCATGTCGGTCGCCGAGACATAGGAGACCCGGCCGGAATCCCTGAGCCAGGCGTGTTCCGGGCCGATACCCGGGTAGTCCAGTCCCGCCGATATGGAGTGGGCCTCGGTAATCTGTCCGTCGTCGTCCTGCAGAAGATAGGTTCTGTTGCCATGCAGAACCCCCGGCTTGCCGCCATTGAGCGAGGCTGCATGCTCGCCGGTTTCGATCCCGTGACCGCCCGCCTCCACGCCGAATATCTGCACGTCTTTATCATCCAGGAAGGGGTGGAACAGCCCCATGGCGTTAGAGCCGCCGCCAATACAGGCGACCAGGCTATCCGGCAACCGGCCTTCCGCCGCCATCATCTGGCTCCGCACCTCTTCGCCGATCACGCACTGAAAGTCGCGTACCATGGACGGATAGGGATGCGGTCCGGCCACCGTGCCGATAATGTAGAACGTCGATTCGACATTGGTCACCCAGTCGCGCAAGGCCTCGTTCATAGCGTCCTTCAAAGTGCATGAGCCCGACGTCACCGGCATCACCTCGGCGCCGAGCAGTTTCATGCGGAACACGTTCGGCGCCTGGCGCTTGATGTCGGTTTCGCCCATATAGACGACACAGGGCAGGCCAAACCGGGCGGCCACCGTGGCCACCGCCACCCCGTGCTGGCCGGCACCTGTTTCGGCAATGATGCGGGTCTTGCCCATGCGTTTGGCGAGCAGGATCTGGCCAAGGCAATTGTTGATCTTGTGCGAACCGGTGTGATTGAGTTCGTCGCGCTTGAAATAGACCTTCGCGCCGCCGAAATGCTCGGTCAGCCGCTCGGCGAAATACAATGGGCTCGGGCGTCCGACATAGTGCGTGAACAGGTCTTCGAGCTCGCGATGGTACTCCGGATCGGCTTTTGCTGCGTTATAGGCATCGTCCAGCTCGAGGATCAGCGGCATCAGTGTTTCGGCGACGAACCTGCCGCCATAAATACCGAAATGGCCGCGCTCATCCGGCCCGGTCCGATAGGAATTCGGCGTGCTCGTGGTCACGAAATACTACTCCTCAACAATAGCTGCCGCGTCTTCTTACCCGTCACGCCGGACCGCCTCAATAAATTTTCTGATCAGGCCGCTTTCCTTGGTGCCGGGTGTGCTTTCGACCCCTGAGGATATGTCGATGATCGGTGCGCCGGTGATCGCGATTGCGTCCGCCACATTATCCGCATCAAGGCCGCCTGATAGTATGAAATCCGCCTGTCTTTCGTCTCCGGTCAGGAGCTTCCAGTCGAACTGCACGCCGTTGCCGCCCGGCAATGCATTGGCGAGATCCTCCGGTGCCTTGGCGTCGAACATGATAAACGCCGCGATATCGGCAAAGCCTGCCGCTGCCGCCACATCATCCGGTGCCCGCACTTTTACCACCTTGATCACCGGAAGCCCGAATTTTTCAGAAATCTGGTGAACGCGCCCAGGGCTTTCAGAACCGTGAACCTGAAGATAGTCGGGCGCCAGTGCTAAGACGATTTCTGTGATGGTTTCGTCCTCGGCATCGACCGTCACGGCAACTTTTTTCGCCCGCCCGCGCACCTGCTGGCCGAGCAGACGTGCCTGGTCGAGCCCGAGATTGCGAGGACTCGGCGCATAGAAAATGAAGCCGACGAAATCCGCACCGGCATCCAGCGCTGCCTCCAATGTCTCAGGCTCACTGAGCCCGCAAATTTTCACCTGCGTCATGATCCAACCAATAAAGCCGTTTGGGCAATGGTGTCAGGTTTCTCGTGCCTGCCGGCATTGGGCAGCGATCGCGTCAGCTGCAGCCACCGGGTCATCGGCCCGTGTGATCGGTCGTCCGATCACCAGAATATCGGCGCCATTCTTAACGGCCCAGTCCGGTGTGGCAATTCTTTTCTGGTCCTGCACGTCTGCAGACGACGGCCGGATTCCTGGAACGACAGTGAGGAAATCTCCGCCAAGTTCGGACCTGATGTCGCCAAGGTCATCGCTCGAACACACCACCCCGCCGAGGCCGCAGGTCTGGGTCAATCTGGCAAGATTGACCGCATGGCGGCGTGTCGCCGTTGGTTCGTCGGTGCCCTGAAACCCGATTTCCGCCAGGTCATGTGTGTCCAGGCTGGTCAGGATGGTGACGGCAATCACCTTGGTGCGGCTGCCCGACATGGCATCGGCGGCGGCACGCATCATGGCGGCTCCACCACCGGCATGGACATTGACAATGGCCGGTTCGAGGTCCGCCAGGGAGCGTAATCCCCCGGCAACCGTATTGGGGATGTCATGCAGCTTGAGGTCGAGAAACACCGGCAGGCCGGTATCCGCGATCCGGCCGTAACCGTCACGGCCGTGCGCATAAAAGAACTCCAGACCCAACTTGACGCCACCCACATGTCCACGCAGTTCATGCGCCAATGTCACCGCCCATTCCAGGTCGGTGGTGTCGAGGGCGCAGAAAACCGGGTTTTCAAGATAAGGCATGATCAAGAGCTCGAATCGGAGCAGGTTGCGCCGGGGTTATAGCAGATCAGCGGTGTTCCGCAATTACTACCCGACCACGCGCTTTGTCGGCAGACGTGAAAACCCGGTCAAACTGATTCCGTATGAACATGAAGCGCTCTAGCCGCTGCACCCGCAGGTGAGGGATACTTCCGGTACGAATCCCTTGAGTTCGTACACCTGCCAGCCGTCGCCATAGTAGAACGAGCCATATACTACCAGTTCCATTTGGCCATTGCCGTCCAGATCGGCGATCGAAACCACGGTATTTTCCCACAATAGGCTGGGCAAATCGGCATCCTGTTCGGTGACCTCTACGGAAACCGGGACCGCGGTTCCGCCGGTGCCCGGTTTGATGAGAAGTATGGAATACTCTCCGCGCCGTGCGTTCTCCCGCGCGGTGTCGATAGCGTTGATCACCACATCGACCAAACCGTCGCCGTCCAGGTCGGTCTTGATGACTTGTGTCAGCTTGACCTGCTGTCCGGGAAAGCCGCGTTTGGCCAGAACCATGCTCACATCGGTTTCGTAGATGGAATTCTCAAGAGCCGGCTGTTCCATCAACACCGGCAGGCGGCGCGCCACGATTTGAGCATTGCCGAGCAACGCGGTTTGAAGCCGCCCCAGCTCCTGCGGGCCAAGGCTCAACTCCTGCTCGAATTCGCCCTCGCATTCTTCCCCCGATACCGGTTGAGGGGCGCCGATTGCCCATGCCACGGGACCGCTGCGGCCGATCCGGTTGAGGGTATATTCCTGCTTGTGCTTAAGATGTGGGATCAGTGATTTTGCCGCCACCATGCGGCCGTCAAGTGCACCGCCAAGCACACAGGTGACCCCTTCAGGCGATACGCCGATGGCAATGTTCAGATCCGCCTGGCCCGCCTCGGCGCCAGTCGTCCCGTTCGGCAGAATGCCTGGCATTGCAAGGGCTATGCCGATCAGCAATTGCTGGATGTGCATCGCCACAGTTCATCCCTCCGCCTGTGTCGCCGCAAATATCGCTGCATGGGTCGCGTCCGGCGTCATTGCTACGCCGGTGGCAAGGCGTCTCCGCCATGAGCGGATGTCAGGAGATTTGTTTCGGCTTGCACCGCCTGCCGTTTGAGCGTGTCGCGTTCTTGTTTGAGGCGTGTGCCTTCCGCGCGAGCATCCCGTGCCGCCTTGCGCCATCTGCCTTGAGACAGCCAAGACGCCATGCCGCCGAAAACCAGGCCGACAAAGATAGATGCCAGCAGCAGGGCGAACAGCGGAATGTCGGTTGCGTAGATCGGATCGGACTTAGAGAAAGGATCGACCGAGAACCTGACCGGCTGGCGGTTGGCCACGGCCAGGGCAATGACGATCACCGCGGCGGGAATGCCGATCAGCCAGGAGAGCAGACGTTTCAACCCGTAGCCCTCCATCGGCTGTTTGCTGGTATCTCGAAGATATCGGCCACGTTACGGGTTCCCGGATGGTGTTCGCAGCTCATCTGGGCGCCCAGAATCAGGGTGCCGGCGGTGCTCAATACCCGTCGGAATCGCCCGGTTTGTTCAGCTGCTCGCGCAGTTCCTTGCCGGTCTTGAAAAACGGCACACGCTTGGCGTCCACATTGACCGGATCCCCGGTGCGTGGATTGCGTCCGGTGCGTGCCGGCCGCTCCTTGACGGAGAATGCGCCGAAGCCGCGCAGCTCGACCCGGTCACCACGTGCCAGTGCCGATCCGATCTCGTTAAAGATCGTGTTGATAATGCGTTCCACATCCCGCTGATAGAGATGTGGGTTCTCCTGAGCGATCCGTTGAATGAGTTCAGACTTGATCATATTGGGTTCCCTCCGAGGGCGCCCTGTGCCGCACCGACGGAATATTGCTTAAGGTGCAGGGTGCCAAACAGAAATGAGGCCGTCAAGACTAAGTGTTTCTGTACGCAATGTTTTTTGCGCTAGTAAAATGGTTTCCGCCAGCTCGCCAAAGCCGAATGCCCGAAGCAACATGGACATGGCCGAACCGCCCCAGGTCAAATCCTCAAGCGTTGTGGTCGACCAGTCCACCACCTCAAGGCCGCTTTCAAGGCCTTTCACCTCGTGCAGCCAGGTCAATGCGGTCTTCTCGCCGCCGATCTCGTCAATCAGTTGCGCTTCCAGTGCCTGCCGGCCGGTATAGATCCGGCCATCGGACAATTCACGCGCGCGCGCCGCCTCAAATGGCCGGCGCTGTTCGACCAGCCCGACAAACCATTCGTAGGAATCAAGGATCATCGCTTCGGCGAGGGCGCGGGCTTCGTCCGGCATCGGGGTGAAAGGTGACGGCTCGGCTTTCAGCGGCCCACTCTTGATGGTTTCCACCTTGACGCCAAGCTTCTGCATCAATTCGGACACCTGCGCCCACTGGAATACCACGCCGATCGATCCGGTGACCGTGTTTCCCCTGGCGACGATGTGGTCGGTGGCAAGTGCTGCAACATAGCCGCCGGAGGCAGCAACCGTTCCCAACACGCCGACCACCGGCTTTTTGGCGGCCGCCCGCCTGATCGCGGCGTATAGTGCCTCCGACCCGGTGGTCGTGCCGCCTGGACTGTTGATGTGAACGATAACCCCCTGGACTTCATCAGAGGCGACGATCTTGTCGAACAGCGCCTGCTGTTTGCGGTCGTCGGAGATAACCCCGTCGATCGTTACACGCGCTATATGGTTGTTGAAGGTGAACAAACCGGCCTGTCCGGCAATTCCGAACCCGCCGACGATCAGGACGGTGAAGCCAAGGATCACTGCAACGAAACGCCACAGCGACAGCCTGCGCTTCAGTCGCCTGCGGTCAACGAGCATATCGGCGTCAAGAGACATGGTCTATTCTTCAGCCTTTTTCGCGTGATGTCCGATCCGGTCCCGGTTTGCGGTCACGCCTTCTCGTCGTTCTCGGCCTCCGGTTCCACCTCTTCGGCCGTATCCGGCGCACTCTGTTCTTCGGCAGCATCTCCGGTATCGTCGTCCTGTCCGGCCGCCTCTTGCGCCTTGTTCAGGGCAGCGCCCAGAATATCACCCAGGGAAGCGCCTGAGTCGGTCGATCCATATTGCGCGACCGCCTCTTTTTCCTCGGCGATTTCAAGCGCCTTGATAGACACCGATACCCGCCGCGACGCTTTGTCGATCTGGGTCACCCGCGCATCGACCTTGTTCCCCACCGCAAACCGTTCCGGGCGTTGCTCGGACCGGTCCCGGCTGAGGTCGGATCTGCGAATGAACGCGGTCATGCCGGCATCGCCAATGCTCACTTCAATACCGTTGTCTTTGATCGCCGACACTTCGCAGGTGACGATCGCACCCTTGCGGACATCGCCCAGGGTGTCCATCGGATCGCCGCCAAGCTGTTTGATGCCGAGGCTGATACGTTCTTTTTCCGTATCGACTTCCAGCACCTTGGCCTTGACGATGTCGCCCTTCTTGTAATCCTGGATGGCATCTTCGCCAGGGCGGTTCCAGTCCAGGTCGGACAGGTGCACCATGCCGTCGACATCGCCGTCGAGCCCAATGAACAGGCCGAATTCGGTGATGTTCTTGATTTCGCCTTCGACTTCCGTAGCGACCGGATAGGTGTCGGCAAAGCTGAGCCAGGGATTGTCGCCGCATTGCTTGAGACCCAGTGAAATGCGCCGTTTGACCGGGTCGACTTCCAGCACCATGACCTCGACTTCTTGGGACGTCGAGACGATCTTGCCGGGATGGATGTTCTTCTTGGTCCAGCTCATTTCCGAAATGTGGACCAGTCCTTCGATACCGTCTTCCAGCTCCACGAACGCGCCATAGTCGGTAATGTTGGTGACAGTACCCTTGACCTTCATGCTGTTCGGGTATTTCGCTTCGACGCCATCCCAAGGATCGGCCTCGAGCTGCTTCATGCCAAGGCTGATACGCTGGGTTTCAGGGTTGATCTTGATAATCTGGACATTAAGGGTCTGTCCGATGGTCAGCACGTCGGTCGGATGGTTGACCCGCCTCCAGGCAATATCGGTAACGTGAAGCAGCCCGTCGATGCCGCCCAGATCGACGAATGCGCCATAGTCGGTGATGTTCTTGACAACACCCTCTACCACCTGGCCTTCACTCAGGTTCTGGACCAGTTCGGTACGCTGTTCTGCGCGGGTTTCCTCGAGCACTGCCCGGCGCGATACAACGATATTGCCGCGCCGCTTGTCCATCTTGAGAATCTGGAAGGGCTGCGGGATGTTGAACAGGGGTGTTACGTCGCGGATCGGCCGGATGTCGACCTGGCTGCCGGGCAGGAAAGCGACCGCGCCGCCGAGATCGACGGTAAATCCGCCCTTGACCCGGCCGAAGATCATGCCGTCCACCCGTTCTGCATCCTCGTAGGACTTTTCGAGCCGTGTCCAGCTCTCCTCGCGCCGCGCCTTGTCCCGGCTCAGCACCGCTTCGCCCATGGCGTTTTCGATGCGCTCGAGATAAACCTCAACCTCGTCACCGACGACGAGTGCGTTCTCCTGACCCGGAGAGTGGAATTCCTTTAGGGGAACGCGGCCCTCGGTTTTCAGGCCAACGTCGATAATGGCAAGGTCCGCTTCGATTGAAACGACGGTGCCTTTGATAACAGAACCCTCAAGCGAATCTCCGACATTGAGGCTTTCATCAAGAAGAGCGGCGAACTCCTCGCGTGTGGGGTTGAGAGAGCTCATATCCGGCTCGACCATGGTAAGTACCTACAGTATTGAGTTTGCCCGCGCATATCGCCACAGGACATCCCACACCTCGCCGCTCCGGCCCCTTCTTGGGGACATCCGGCGGACCGAGTTGTGGGCAACCACATTAAGGTTCCGGTCGACGACCGTTTGCACGTGAGTGAACGGGAACCCGCAAAGTGCCTGCATCGCAATTCACGTGCAGACTGATCAGAGACGCATTGTGCTGTCGATGATCCGAACAGCCGTCTCGAACGCGGCTTCTATATCTAATTTTGTGGTATCGAGCAAGTGCGCGTCTTCGGCCTTTTTTAAGGGCGCTTCGGAACGGCTCTCATCTTGTTTGTCGCGGGCCTGCAAATCCCACCTGACTTTGTTCCTATCGACCCGGTGGCCTTGGTCCGTCAATTCGAGATAGCGGCGTTCGGCCCTGACATCCAGGTTCGCGGTGATGTAGAGTTTTACGTCCGCGTCCGGGCACACCACAGTGCCGATATCACGGCCGTCCAGCACCGCCCCCGGCGGGCGCTTGGCGAATGCGCGTTGATAGTCGAGCAGGGCGGCCCGCACCGCTGGGTGCGCGGCAACGACCGAGGCCGCCTTGCCGGTCTCGTCGGCGCGCAGGCGCGGGTCATCGAGCTTCGCTGGCGAAATAGTGCTGGCGGCCCTGGCGGCCGCATCCGCGTCATGGGGGTCTTCTCCCGCCTGGAGCAGTTGTGCGGCAACCGCACGGTACAGTGTGCCGGTATCAAGATGCGAAAAACCGAAATGCGCAGCCAGCCGGCGCGCCAGCGTGCCTTTTCCCGATGCCGCCAGACCATCGATCGCGATAATCATGCGCCACCGCCTTGCGGCACGCCGAGATCAGCGCCGGCGCCACGCATGAGATCGACGAAGCTTGGAAAACTGGTTGCAATCATTGCCGCGTCATCGATCGCAACGCCGTTCTGCGACGCCAGTCCAAGGGTCAGGAACGCCATGGCGATGCGATGGTCGAGATGGGTTGCAACCGGCCCGCCGCCCGGGACCGGCCCACCATGCACAATCAGATCATCGCCTTCGGTCTGACAGGCCACGCCGCACGCCGTCAATCCCGCAGCAATCGCATCCAGGCGGTCAGATTCCTTGACCCGCAATTCACCCAGGCCGTTCATGCGGGTCGAACCTGCAGCACACGCCGCCGCCGCCGCCAGGACCGGATATTCGTCGATCATTGCCGGCGCCCGTTCGGCCGGCACTGTGATGCCGTGCAGATCGCTGGCGCGAACCCGCAAGTCGGCGATGGTTTCGCCACCGACCGTCTGGGCGCCTACCTGCTCGATATCACCACCCATTTCCCGCAGTGTTTCTATCAGGCCGTTACGCGTCGGATTGATCATCACCCCTTCAAGTGTGATATCGGAACCCGGTGTAATCAGGGCAGCGACCATGGGAAACGCCGCCGAACTCGGATCAGCGGGAACCCGCAAAGCCTGTGGCTTGAGTTCGGGGTGCCCGGTCACGCTAATCCGGATGCCGCCGCCCGGTTCTTGCCTGCGTTCAACCTCCGCGCCAAAACCCGCCAGCATGCGCTCGGTATGGTCGCGGGTCGGCTTGAATTCTATCACGCTGGTGCGGCCGGCGATGTTGAGCCCGGCCAGCAGAACCGCGGATTTGACCTGCGCGGAGGCAACCGGCAGGCGGTATGCAATCGGTAACGGATCAACGGCGCCCTGCAGTGTCAAAGGCAGGCGCTCCCCGCTGTCCGCCTGATAAACCGCACCGATTTCCAACAGCGGCTTCAGAACACGCCCCATCGGCCGGGCGGTCAAGGATGCGTCACCCGTAAACTTCACGGTGATCGGATGGCTGGCCACCACGCCCATGAGCAGCCGGACCCCGGTGCCCGAATTACCCAGATCGAGCGGCCCGGCTGGTGTCTGTAGACCGCCGATACCGACGCCATATATGTGCCACCGGCCGTCGTCGTCGCGGACAATATCGGCACCCATGGCACGCAGCGCGTCGGCTGTTGCCAGCACGTCCTCCGCTTCGAGCAGGCCGTCCACGGTGGTTTCACCGACGCTGAGCGCTCCCAGGATCAGGGCGCGATGCGAAATCGATTTGTCGCCGGGTACGCATATGCGTCCGGCCAGAGAACCGCCGCGGCAGGCGCGCAAAGGATGGGGAGACTGCGAGTTCAAAGTATCACGCCGGTGTTCGGAGCGGTCGGGAGCGAGGCCGTCTCCTAGCACAGTCGCCAGAGCGTGTCACGCTGGCCCGATGGAGCGGAGGTGCTCTCCGAAATGGTGCCAAACAGCGCCGAACGGTGCGCATTATTAGCCTTTGACACACTTGCAGCGACGTGGCATGGGAAGCGTCGATTTTCGTAGACCAGCCATGAGGATATGTCGTGGTGAAACCAGAACTTGGAACCAAACGTGCCTGCACAAGCTGCGGCGCAAAATTCTACGACCTCAACAAGATGCCTGTAGAGTGCCCGAAATGCGAGGCCAGCTACGTTCCCGATATCTTGTTGCCGTCGAAAGAAACCATGCCTCCCAAGGAAGTTGTTGCAAAACCTGTCGTGGAGACGCCGGCGGAAACTGTCGACAAGGAAGACACCGCCGATGTTGAAGTGATCAGCCTTGACGAGGTCGATGAGGAAGAAGACGTCGACGCCGATGACGATGAAATCGCAGCAATTGCGGATGTCGACCTGGGTGACGACGACACCGACGATGACGCCGAAGAGGACAATACGTTTCTTGAAACCGACGGTGAAGACGACGACGACGTGACCGGTCTGATCGGCGGCGTGGCAAGTGATGATGAAGCGACCTAGTCGGTAGCGCGCCGGAGGGCCTGGTGGTCCGAAGGTTTTGCTTGATCCAGACGGTTAGTCACCCTAAACAGTCCCTGGTCGTCGCTCAGGCGCGGCGGCGCTTTCCGCACCACCGATAGCGGTGCGTCAGACCTCGTGTGGGGCCATAGCTCAGTTGGGAGAGCGCTTGAATGGCATTCAAGAGGTCGTCGGTTCGATTCCGATTGGCTCCACCATTTACTTTTCTAAGCCATTGAATACGCCGGAAACACCGGTTTGCAACTCAGAAACCCGGCACGCCGGGAGGCTGAAGACCTCATTGAACGGATCGACGCTGTGGCGCACCTATCCAGCGTTCGCGACGCTGAGATGATTGTCGCGCCGCGCGTGACAGGGCATGCGACTAGGTCAAAGCCTGAGAGCTACGTCTCAATTCACACAGAAGGCACACTCAGTTCGAATGGGTCGCGCACTTCTGCGTCTGCTCCCCGACCCCTTTACGCCGTGCGGGGCGCGGCCTTTCGATAGCCTGCCAGCGCTTGTTGTGCGTTGGCCTCACGGGCGGCCTTCGCAAGTTCAATACTCACGACACGCCGGCCAATCGGCCAGAGTGAAATACCTGAGAGTTTGAAGGCCTGCAAACCAAGAGGGATGCCTATAATAGTAATGCAGTTGAGTATCCCGACGATTATATACGAGAGAAAGAGAACCACTCCGAAGCTGGTCGCCCAGAGTACGTTGAACACAAAGCCGATTGTTCCAGTGATCGCTGTGCCAGCGGTGACGCCTTTTACGTCCAGTTCCCGAACATGAACCACATCTTTCCCAAACGGCCATGCAGACATTTTGGCCATTTCAATCGCCGATTTCGTGAGTGGAAGCCCGACAATACTCAGCGCAAAAATTATTGCACCCAACAACCAGATTACGGCGATTATCGCGCCACCCGTGACGAACCAAATGATATTTCCTGCGAAACGCATCTTACTACCCCCTAGGTAATGCCATGATCAGGGGTCGATATCGGATGAGCTGATATTTCCCACATGGCCTGCAATCTGTTGGCGAGAATAACCACAATATACTACTATTGAGTTAAGTCGCTTGTTGGAGTTGCCTGCATCCGAGCCCTTGTGTCAGCAAGACGGATGATTTCCAACGCGAAAAAGTGCCACTTTCAGACCTTCAGCAGGAGTTGTAAAATTGACCAGTTTTGCGACGAATTTCGAATGAGTGATGATAACGCCAGCCAATGACATCTGACCCACTCACCGACCAGTTGAATTTCCTGAAAGAGATTGACCGTCTTAAGAGCATCGTCCGTGCATCACCAGTTTTGGATAGAACCCGTCGCGAAAACAGTGCCGAACACTCTTGGCACCTCGCCATGTACGCCCTTGTTCTCTCGGACTACGCGCATTCCTCAGTGAACATCAATCGTGTGATCAAGATGCTTCTCATCCACGATGTAGTTGAAATAGACGCGGGAGATACGCCAATTCATTGCGCACGCGAAACTACTGAACAAGCGGAGCTAGAAAATAGAGCTGCTGACAGAATTTTCGGACTTCTTCCAGCTGGTCAATGTGCGGCGTTCAGGTTTTTATGGAACGAATTCGAAACTGCTGAAACTGAAGATGCAAAATTTGCAAAATCACTCGACTGTCTTCAACCGCCTATCCAAAATGTCGAGACTGACGGCGGCACATGGAATGAGCACGCTGTAACTCGACAACAGGTGTTCGAACGATACGGCCCGCAAATAGAAAATGGCTCTGCCACGCTTTGGGCGAGAGCCAGCTTCTTGGTCCGAGACTTCTTCTCAAAACAGACGCTTTGAGTTATCGCAAGACCCGGTCGTGAAACGAACCGTGACCTCCGTTTTGGGGTCATTTCGCACATATTGCTGAGCTACAGGTTGAGGCGACTTCGGCTCCATCAATGACTGATTTGCTTGTGATCCGACTACGCTTCAATCTTTGTGAAGCCAACTTGTTCGATCATATTTTTCGCCTGTTCCGCCAAATCATCATTCAATTTTCTCCCCACCAGGACATCATCTATGGCCTGAAGAATTCTTGTTTCAAATGTGCGCCTGACAAGTTTTATTTTGCCAACTGGTAGCTTTTCGTAGTCAGCATACTCGCTGTCGGAAAATAAGAATTTGAGTAGTGTCCTTATTTGCGTGTCGTCATGCCACAAGTCTTTATTTTCCAACTCCGCATATTGCTTTGTCATCTGTCCGATACGCACAATGATATTGTAATAGATAAAGAACAGTCCCCAAGCATACTCACCAAAATAAGGGCGCCCCTCTTCCACGGATGGGCTTATGATTTTTAGATCCATTTTAGTGTCGACTGGATTCAGGATGTTTCTCAAGTCGTTTTGTTCGTCATTGGGATGCTGATCCGAAAGCTGCATTGCCACGGAGGGTACTTCCCGCATTTTAAGTGTGGCCCCCCACAACCGTTCAATCGCTTGAAGCCTTCGCTCTTGAACAGCTTCTTGGCCGCGCGCAAATGTTCCGTAAGCTTCGCTTTGCATTGCCAGCTGCTTGTCAAACCCAGAACGGATTGTGGCAAGATCCTGTTCCCTGGATTGCGTGAGTTGTGCTTTCAATACTTCCAGCCGTTTGTCAAAACTGTACTGAGCTTGAGCGACAAGCCACTTGCGTGCTACCCAAAGAACGGCAGCCGCGATCCCTGAGCTTAAGACGGTAGATAGAAAGATAGTCTTGTACATGAGTGCGCCCCTGTTCGACCGATGGTCATTATGGGCACCATGCTAACATAAGACGAAGTGTGTCCTCCACGGACACTGAATCATACACCTTCTCCACTAAATCCCCTTGCCGTTTGCTCCACAATTTGCTACACCGACGCCTCACGAGAGGGTTAATAAACGTAATAATAACAATAGCTTATGGGCCAGATCTGGACTCCAATTGGCTCCACCATTTACGTTCACCGCCAAGACACGCTGCCGCGCAGGCAGGCCGCAATTGGCAAGGGCATCATAAAATCACCATTGTCAGGGTGATATTGCAGCCATTGACACTCCATATTGCCATATTCGAAGTGATTCCATGCATGCCTTGCGTTTGATCCGGTGTTTGGCTGTTGTGGCCATAGTCTCATCCGCATTTGCAATTGCCGCCAGGGCCGACGCAGAGCTCGAAACGCTCAAGGTGGTCCTCCGGGGGCAGGTTGAGGCACAATTCTCCGGCCGCAAAGAACCGCTTGTACCGCCTGAATACGGCGTCAAGCAGCTGTCTTTCAGCTTTGCCGGTGATCCCCGGTCCTATCCGTTTACGCCCTCGGGAACCCTGCACTTTTCCGATTGGACCTTCGATATCTTTTCCACTGAAGGCACCTATGTCCTGCTGCCGCAGGATCACTATGGCCCCTATCATGTGGTTCGTGTCGATCATCTGAAGGATTATCTGCTGGGTCGGCGGCAAGCTGACGAAGTGGTTGCCCAGTCCCTGGAAACCGGATCGCCGGCGCGGGTCCATGCAAAACCATCCTGGTTGTCCGATACCGAACTCCGTTACCAGACCACGTGTTGTGGTGAAACCGTCGAACACCGGCATTCCATCCGGTTTCTCGACTACCGCCCGAAGCGCAGCTCCGATACCTTGTTAGACTACCGCCCGGCCCTGTCCCTCGATACAGCCGGCCTGCCGGCAGTCGCCATGGACCAGATCGCCGAGCTTGTGGCGCGGATGGACGCGCTGACCGCCGCTGCCAGGGGCGCGCCGGGCGTCTTCGAGCCAGGCGATACGGCGCTGGGCGCCAACCCTCAGGAATATGTCCCTACCGATGCGGAACTGCGCGCTGCACAACTGGGCGACGCTCTCGCCGATCTGTTGACCCAACAAGGTTCCAAAAAGGCCAATGCGGCCTGGGACACTATGGGCAACCGCAAACGGTCGCTGGTTTACAACCGCTTCATTTTTCGCCATGTCGACGTCATGGGGTCCGGCCGGTTCTTCTATGCCTCGCCGCCGATCCCAACCGTCATCGAGATCGGTTCAAAGCCGTAAGGTCCTAGGACCAATCGACATTCATGGTTCACATGAGACAGAATGTTTGATTCATAAATCACCAGATTACCTCGGTCTTGCCAGTTTACCCTCATGTAGTATCAACACACCGTGTCGTCATTCCCGTGA